>Ga0207674_10003070_pt1 | contig 20656 bp, 17 predicted proteins | sample KBSCornC72_FD_184303 | JGI IMG/M metagenome (GOLD analysis project Ga0207674, IMG submission 184303) | Corn rhizosphere microbial communities from Kellogg Biological Station, Michigan, USA - KBS Corn C7-2 (SPAdes) (version 2) | ecosystem: Host-associated > Plants > Roots > Rhizosphere > Soil ...
ATCGAGTTCCGGTGATCCATCGCGCCGGCCAGGTCGGTGTTCGCGAACGCGATGCGACCATGCGGCGCGTCGCGCAGCACATCCCGCGGCGCCGGCTTGCCGCCCACGCCGAAGAAGAAACCAGGCTGCGGGTTCACGTACGCGTGACCCCAGCGATTCAGGATGATCCCCGCGATGTCGCGACGCGGATCGAACCCGCCCGGCGCGAACATGTCGGCCAGCTGCTCGCGGAGCGCGCGCTCGTACTGCGCGAACGACGTCCCCAGGAGCTTCGCCCGGCCCTGCGCACCCTGCTCGCCGATCGGCAACCCGGGCTGCGCGAACAGCACCTTGATCGTCAGCACCGTCGGCGAATCCGGACCGATCGTCGGGCTCACGCCGTCCAACGTGGCCATCGGCCGCACCGAGAGATAGTCGCCGAGTCCCCCGAACCAGCGGCATCCCGACATTCCCATCCTATACAGGAAGCGCCAGTTGCGCACCGCGACGTTCGCCATGAGGCACGGCGATCGATAGAACTGCGCGTAGGCGTCGCGATGGCTCGCGGGGAGGTCGCGCACGATGTGCTTGCTCGTCCAGCTGCCACCCGCCATCACCACCGCGCGCGCCTTCACGCGGAAAAGCTGCTTCCCCTTTGCGTACGTGACCACGACGTGCGGCGCGCTGCCCGGATTTCCCGCATGCTCCACGCGCACGACGGTGGCGTTGAGGCGAATGCGTGTGTGATGACCCGCCCGGTCGAGCGCGGCGAAGTTCACTCGGCTCTGCCACACGGCTTCCACCGTGTGGGGTCCCGCAAACGCGTCGGGGATGAGCGTCTTCACCATCAACCGCGCGAAGCCGGTGTTCCCATCGGGGAACATCTGGTCGCCTAACGCCGAGTCGCCGTCGCCCGGAAACTCCGTCTCGATGGCGTAGGCGCAGTACGCCGACAGCGCGTCCGGTCCGAGACCATAGCCGCCACCTTCCACCGGCGAGAGAAAGTTGCGCACGGTCTCCCGCGTGATCCGGTGCCGAGCCATGAGGTGCTCTTCGAGCGTGATCGTGTCGAGCTGGCGGGAGATGGCGTCGCCTTCGGTCTGTGGTCGTGGCCCGTCGTCGGGGACGGTTCGCCATCGCATCAGGTCGGCCTTTGCTGCGTCGCTCAGCGGTGCACCGCTCAGCTTACGCCCCCACGGATCCACCACCCACACGCCTGGCCGCTTGCCGAACGGCGGCCCGAAGTAGAACCCGTAGTCCTTCGGCTCGGCGTACGGGCTCTGATGCAGCGCCATCTCCGGTGACGGCCCGCGCCACGTCTGATAGTCGAACGTCGATCGGTCCATCCCGATCATCTCGTAGAAACGATCGGTGTAGCCGCCCTTCTTCGGCACGAGGAAGATGGCGGAGCCCTGGTGAGCGATGAGCCGGTGGCCGTCGACGAGAAACTCGTTGCGCTTCGCCTCGCCGCCGAAGATCGGGTGGTTGTCGAGGACGAGACACCGGCCGCCCTTGTTCTTCTGGAAAAACACCGCGGCGGCGAGGCCGCTCAACCCGCCGCCGACCGAGACGAGGTCGTACATCTCGCCGGTATCGGTGGCCGCCGTTTTCTCATACGCGCCATCGCGCATGGCGTGCGCGGCGGTCATGACGTCGTAGGTGTTGCCGTTCGACGCGCGGTAGTCGCCGACGCCCCCGTAGCCATTCCAGGCGTCGGCGGGAGAGGTGCCCATGGCGGACGCACGGCCGCTCAGCAGCATTCCGGCGCCGGCTACCAGCGCGCCGTTGACGAAGTCCCGGCGCGAGATCGGCTCGTTCATGCCGAGCCGGTCATCGTTAGGCGCGGGTCGCGCAGAGTCGTCAGGTGCGTCCATGGGCGCCTCCATCGCTCGTGAGGATCGGTGACGTTTCAGGCTACGGCCGCGTGAGGCCGGAAGACGAGTGGCAAGTGCGGTCGAACGTCGATTGGCGTGGAGGGCTCGCCGAGTAACGTGAGCTCCGCCACGTACTCCGGCGCGGTGGCGAGACTGACGAGTCCCATCGCTACGAGACCGCGGAGCGACTCGGAAGGCCGATCGCCCTCCGGCAGTTGCAGGCGCACACCGACAACCTCGCGCACATCCGCTGGACGCTCGGCTGCCTCGGCTGGCCGAATCCGGTCCCGTTGCGCGAACGGGAGATAGATGAGGAGCGGCTCCGTGAGCCTAACGCCGATGGCGATCTCGATCGACAGGTCGGCGGGCAGATAGGCCGGCCGATACGACCACGTGGGGAACGGCGGTTCGTCGCTCTCATCGCCAGGACGAAACGCGAGCCCGAACGGGCAGAGACCCAAGGTGCGACCCTGCCATCGCTCCCAGAGCTGCGTCCGCTCGACGGTCGGGCTGCGCACCTCGTTCTCGTGCTCGACCCACGCCAACTCCAGGAAGGAGTTTGCAAAGGCGAAGCGCCGGTTGGCGGTGCCCTGGCCAGCGTGAGCTTGTCCGGAGCCGTCCAGCAATCCCTGAGCGCGAAGCGCAGTTGCTTCCGGAGCCCCACGCGAGCAGAAGACGATGACGTGGTCGAGCTCGATCACGACGCGTCTTACTTCTGCGTCAACGTGATTTTCCGGAACTCGACCTCCGACCCCTCCGATTGCAATGCGATCCGTCCGTGATCCGCGGTGGCATCCGAGCCATCGTTCACCAGGTCGCCATTGACCCAGACCTTGATCGACCTCCCAACCGCCTCGATCACCATCGTGTTCCATTGCCCGACCGGCTTCTCGGAATTGTCGGTCAGGTTCAGGATGCGCCGCGCCTTGTCTTCCGTGGTGCCCCAGTTGGCGCGCGGTCCGCGACGACGCTCCATGTCGGGCACGCGGATGTCCTCGAGGATGCACCAGAAGTCGCCGGCGTTCCCGCTTTCCATCTGCACCTCGATGGACTTGGGAAACATCTTGTAGAGCGCCCGCGGCGTGGACGCGTGCACCAGCACGCCGGAATTCCCCGGTTTCCCGGGGAAGCGGTATTCGACCTCGAGTCGATAGTTGCGATAGCTCGAGTCGGTGATGATGTGGCCCTGCGGCTCACCGAGGCTCACGAGCATTCCGTTGCGCACGATGAACGGGTTCCGGGCGCGAGGGTTGCTGTCCAACGCCGGGACGTCGACGTGCCAACCCTTGAGGTCCTTTCCGTTGAAAAGGCTCTTTGGCGCGCGAGCCTGCGTGTCCGCGTTTGCGGGGCGCTCGATTGAAGCAACGCCGACGACCAGCAGCGACCCGGCGATCGCCAATGCGCGGCCGCGGGGAAGGGACCTCACGGCGTGCAGGCCGGCGATCCAGCCCCGTCATTCCTGTTCAGCGCCGCCCGCACGTTGTCGATCTGTTCGCGGGTCGCGCGGATCGTCAGCACACCCGGCCTGGCCTCCGGTGAATACGCCACGGTGTTCGTGGGTAGGCCGAGGTATGGGCGCGCCAGTTCTGCCGCTTTGCTGGATGACAGGCAGCGGAGCTCGATCGATTCCTCGATTATCAGCGTGCTGGCGCTCGTCGGCGTTGGACTGCGCGCGAGTCCGATGGAACCGAGCGCGATCACTCCCACGATCGCCGCCGCGAAGGTTCGCAATCGCCCTCGCCGCTTGTTCTGGGCACGGGCAGCGGACGCGTGCGACTGCTCGGCATCGCGCAGTTCGGCGAGCGCGGCGTCGAACGCAGGGCCCGAGATGCCAGCTTCAATGGCCGCTGCGCGAAGCTCGGCCACGGTTCCGCTGGCTCGGTAGGCCGAATCGAGCTCGGTGGCGCGCTCGAGGAGCCGAGTCCGGACCGGCTCCGACAAAACCTCCGGGTTAGGCTCGAGTGAATGGCGGTCTTTCACGGCATACCTCCGGCGGAGAACGGGGCGGACTGGTCACGCTATGTTGTGTGCCTACGCGGCGCTGGGCAAGAGCCGGTTCTCGCTCACGGCACGGCTCCCTCGCGCCTAACGGGCAGTCCGAGCAGGTAGGTCATGGGAATCGGCCCGCCCCCGGCGTGGCCGGCCGTCCACGCATATCCAGTCGCGCCGTCGACGGACTCGGCCAGCTCGCGCAGCTCGTCGGGCGTGTAGGTGCGCAGGCACGATACGACGCCGTCCACGAAGGCGACTGTCGGGATGACGGGAAGCAGGTACGTGAGCAGCAGCCGCGGCCAGCGGAACGGCCGGATGAACGGTGTCACGAGCCACACGACGTGGGGAACGAGTAGCATGATGAACAGGCACAGCGCGTTGCGCGCGGTGGACTCGAATACGGCGATGCCTTCCCCGCGCGCGACGGCGTCGGCGAGCACGCGGCGAGCCACCGGGGGCGGGAAGTGATGGAACGCGGTGAAGATGGTGCGAAAGCCGGTGAGGTCGTCCGGCACGGCGTCAGCGGGGACTGATCGAGGATCTCCGGCCACCGCGCCGGCGGTCTCGCGCGCAAGCTGGTCGAAGGCGGCGACGTTCGGATGCAGGTCCGTCAGGCGCACGCGCACTGGCACCCCGGCGTCCGCGAGCCGCCTAACGAGCCGTCGCCATGGTCCGCCTGCACCGGAGCCAAGGTCCACTACGGAGACCGGTGGCTGGCTCGCCGGACCGTCCGCGGGGACCCGCAGCGCGTCCGCGAGCAGACGAGCCGCCGCGGCGTAGGGCTCGGTGCGATCGGAGATGAACTGAAGGTAGTCCGTGAGCCCGTCGCGTACAGCGGTCGGACACCATGCCTGATCTTCGATCTCGATGAGCTGCCGGCGGCGCACGTCCTGACGCCTCACTCTGCGGGCTCGAACAGACCGGGATGCTGCTGCGGCTGGGATCGCAGGTACTGGTTAGGCACCCGGATGCGCGCGCCAAGGTGGGCCGCGGCGTGCCACGGCCACCGTGGGTTGAAGAGCACTGCACGCGCCAGCGCGATGAGGTCCGCATCACCGGTGCTCACGATCGCTTCGGCCTGCTGGAACTCGGTGATCAGCCCCACGGCCACGACCGCCATGGACGTGGCGTCTTTCACCGCACGCGCGAGAGGCACCTGATAGTTCGGTCCCACTGGGGGCTGCTGCTGCGGCGTAAGCCCTCCGCTCGAGACGTGAATCGTATCGCAGCCACGCTTCTCCAGCGCCCGGGCGAACGCGACGGTCGACTCGATGTCGCAGCCGCCGGCGGCCCAGTCGGTTGCCGACACGCGCACAGACACTGAACGCTCCGCCGGAATCGCTGCCCTCACCGCGTCGAACACCTCCAGCGGGAAGCGCATCCGGTTCTCGAGGCTCCCGCCATACTCGTCGTCGCGACGATTGGACAACGGAGACAGAAACTGATGCAACAGGTAGCCGTGCGCGCCGTGGATCTGCACACCGTCAATGCCGAGTCGTGCGGCGCGTCGCGCGGCGGCCGCGAACGCGTCGCGCACACGCGCCAGTCCTTCGGCGTCCAGCGCCGTAGGCGTGGACCAGCCCTTGTCGTACGGGAGTGCGGATGCCGACACGGTCTGCCAGCCGTTGGGGTGATCGGGCGCGAACTGCTTGCCACCCCTCCACGGCACGTCGCACGACGCTTTGCGACCCGCGTGTGCGAGCTGAATCGCGATCGGCATCCGTGACCAGCGTCGGACGCAGTCGAGGGTTCGACCGATCGCCTCCTCCGTCTCGTCCGACCAGAGCCCGACGTCGGCACTCGAGATGCGCCCCTCTGGTAGCACGGCGGTCGCTTCGATGATCAGGAGCGCCGCACCGGACAGCGCCAGGTTCCCGAGGTGCATGACGTGCCAGTCCGTCATCCGACCATCCTCCGCGGAGTACTGACACATCGGCGCAATGACGATGCGATTCGCGAGCTCGAGGGTGCCGACGGTGAACGGTGTGAACAGGGTGGGGCTAGCCATGCGCCTAACGTGTGATCTGGTGGAATGGAGCGCCTCGAACAGTCGTCGGCCGAGCACGCGGCGCGATCGGCATACGGTGGGCGGCCACATACATTAGGAGCATCGTGACCGCGTTCAAGCCGGGACTCACCGTGCGGGCAATCCGGCCCGTGATCGCTGGCCTCGAAGCACTGGGCCATTCGGTCGATTCGCTGCTTGCGGAGGCCGGAATCCCGGCGTCGATCCTCGCTGACCTGGACGGGTATCTCCCGGCAGGGTCGAGTCGCAAGCTCTGGGAGCGCGCCGTTGCGAAGGCGAAGGACGACTGCCTCGCCATCCACGTCGCGATGGCGGCGCCGGTGAACGCGTTCGATGTCCACGCGTATGCCATGCTCTCCAGCCCGACGCTGTCGGGCGCGCTATACCGAGTGTGTCGCTACCAGCGACTCATCAACGAGGGGACGGAGCTGACGCTCGAGGACGACGGCGGGGATGGCGTGTTGCGCCACGGCCTCCTGGGCGGGGGCGCCGTGTCGCGGCAGCCAGCGGAATTTCTCGCAGTCACATGGCTGAGACTGGGGCGCATGGTGACGGGCACGGCGTGGTCGCCAGTGCAGATGTTCTTCGCGCATGATCGACCTGCGGATACGCGTCCGCACGAGGAGATCTTTGGCGTGCGGCCAAACTTCGGGAGCGGCTTCACGGCCATGCGAATCCCCGCGGCGACGCTCGCGCTCTCGAACCCACGGGCCGATGCGACGCTGGCCGCTCTCCTCGACCGTTACACATCCACGCTGCTCGACAAGCGTCCCACGCTCACGACCGTGAGCGGCCGCGTGCGCAGTTGGCTGGTCGAGTCGCATGGGTCGGGTGTGCCCCTCGCGCGAGACGCCGCCAGGGCGCTGGCCATGAGCGAGCGCACGCTGCACCGTCGCCTCGCGGACGAGCAGACGACGTTCCGTGAGCTGCTCGATCGGTTCCGGCACGAGAAGGCTGTCGAGCTGCTCACGACCCGCCGCCACGGCATCGCGGAGGTCGCCTTCCTGCTCGGGTACTCGGAGATGACCGCGTTCTACCGCGCGTTCAAGCGGTGGACCGGGCGTTCGCCGGCGGAGCTTCGCGAGAGGGCGCTGTCCGACTGAGTTGGCCGGTGCGGAGTTACTCGCTCTCGCTGTTCGTCGTGAGCTTCAGCATCCTGGTGCCGGCGCTGGTGGCGACCCCGCTTCCGACGCCCGTGAGCTATCCGCTTGGCCTCGCACTCAGTACGACGCTCAACCTTGCCGCGGCCGAGCTGTGGATTCGCCACCATCGAACCGGCAGGCGCCGGCCGGAAGCGTTAGCGATCTGTCGACCGGGGCATGGCGAGCGGTCGTTCCCTCCCATTAGGCTCGCGGTAAGGGGTGGATGCGTACTTCAGCTCTGACATCCAGAACGGAGGGGTCGACCGCATGAGCGAAATGAGCAGCATACTGGGCATCCATCCAGAACGGGCATAACTCCTCTCGCAACGAGCTGAACGAAGGGGAACAGCTCTTCGGGATGGTGGCATCCCGAGCGGCCGTTCCCCCTTTTTCCTTCGGCTCGTGGTGAGAGGAAGCTTCCCGGTAGAGCAGGATGTGAAGTATGCTGCTCATGCCGCTCATGCGGTCGACCCCTCCGTTCTGGATGCACGCCCGTCGGTCTGGCGCCCGCCCTACTTCACGACCGCGCCGAGCAGCTTGCCCAGGAACGCATCGATCGATGGGTTATCGATCCACCGCACGACCGCGACCAGATCCTGATCCGGGCTCACGAACACGAGATTCGTCCCATTCCCCACATGCCCGAAGGCGTTAGGCGGCGCGCTCGGCATCCATTTCCGGTCCGTGTTCAGGAACCAGTTCATGAACCCGTAGGTTGGCTGGGGCACCGTCGGCGTGAGCGCCATCTTCACCCACGCCTCGCTCAGGATGCGCTTGTCGCCCCACATCCCGCGACGCAGCGTGAGCAGGCCGAAGCGCGCCATGTCCCACGCGTTGATGAACATCCCGCCGCCCCAGTGGCCGCCGCCGCTCACGACCTGCACGGGCCGCCCATCCAGCGTGATCCAGGCATTGTCGTAGCCGAACCACCGCCACGACGCGGACGCGCCGATCGGATCCATGATGTTGTCGCGCAGCACTTCCGGCAGCGGGCGACGCCAGACGTTCGTTGCCGCGAGCGCGAGCACGTTGACCCTGACATCATTGTATTCGTACGTCGTCCCCGGCTGCGCGCGCTTGCGCATGCGCCACTCGGCCGGATCCTGCGAGGGGCGATCGGCCCAATCGGGCTTGCCCCACAACGTGCCCTCCCAATCGCTGGTCTGTCGCAGGAGATCATCCCACGTGATCTCTCGATTGTGTGGCGTCGCGAATGGGTCGAGGAAGTACGATTCGCCAGCGGTCGTTCCGGGTTCGCTAGGCGCCTGGAGCCGGAGACGATAGATCGGCGCCATCGCCTTCCAGACTGTGTCGCGCACGGAGGGGATCAGGCCGCGATCGAACGCGACGCCTACCACCGACGAGAGAAAGCTCTTCGTCACGCTGTGCGTCATGTCCACGCGATCGGGCTCTCCCCACGTCGCGACGACGTAGCCGCCGCGCAGGATGACGCCGGTCGGTTCTCCGCGCGGCTTGAACGGGCCGATGCCCTGGCCATACGGCTCGCGAGCCCCGAAGGACTGGTAGTGCGCGACCTCCATGTCGCGCGGCGCCTTCGCGTCGGCCTGGATCGCGAACTGAATCGCCTCGGTCAGGCGCGCGGGGTCGAAGCCGGCCGCCGCGGGGTCACGCCGTTCCCACGTTGCGCCGGGCACGTACGGCCCTGTCGCGCGAGCGCCGGTGCGTTGTTGTGCGACGGCGGGCATCGCGAGCGTCGCCGTCGCGAGCAGGAAGATTGACGTAGGGGAGGGAAGTCGCACGAAAGCTCGAGGGAGAAGAAGCGCGGGCGAACGATGAGTGAACGACCAGGACTATCATATCGTAGAAGGGCCACCCGTGCAGGGCACCCTTGCGCCGTCCAGCGTTGCATGTGAATCACCTGCGGATCACCTGGGCGGTCCGTTGCCCGTGGTGATCTCCAGCCTACCCCGCCTCGTTTTCTTGTCGGCGCTTGATCCGACCCGCCGCGCACGACAGCGCGATGCCGGACCAAGCACCACCGACATCAACGAGGATTCCTACCATGTTCGATACGCTGCTGTCCACCGCCCGTCGCCGTCAGGCCGGAGCCGTCGGCGCACTCCTCGCCGTGAGCATGCTCGCGGCGTGCGACAAGGATCAGCCCACGTCACCCACCGCCAAGCCCACGACGGCGAGTGCGTTGCGCGGGGGTATCGGCCAGATCCCACCGGCCACCATCAGTTGGAAGATCGTGGACGAGAACAACGCCATCGTGAAGTATCCCGACGCGATGTTCGAGGTCACTGGCGCGTTCGGCTATGACCATCTGTTCTACGACAACAGCTACCCGGAGGACAGCGATCCGGCGTACGGCAAGGTGTCTCTCGTCGGGATGGCCGAAGGGCCGTACACGGTGTGTCAGACGGGCTTCGCACAGGGCTTCGGCTCTCCGGCGGCGGGCGCCCAGTGTTTCTCGGGTTACCTGAGCCCCGGCGGCCAGCTCGCCTTCACGTTCTTCAACCCGCGCCCGCCGTACATCCAGTGGTCCGCCGTGACCAACGTCGGCACGCTGGCGGGTGGAGGTTCTGCCTTCACGGTGAAGGATTCGCTCGGCCAGGGCGGTGCGGTTACCGACAACCAGTGGCCCGATAGTGATCCGTTCGATGGCGGTCTGCAGAGAGGCCTGCCTCACCCGGGAACCTGGACCGTCTGCCAGACCTCGGCGCCAACCGGTCTCGTGATGCCGGCGGGCCAGCCGTGCCACAAGGTCGTCATCAACTGGGGCGGAATCGGCCAGGGCGGCCAGTTTGCGAACTACTTCCCCTACAGCATGAATTGGGGCGTCACCGAAGGCGTCGTGGACGCGAACAACAACTACGTGCCGCTGGCCGGCGCAAAGTTCACCGTTCAGTATCAGCGCAGCTTGAGCAAGACGTCTATCGACGACAACGGGCCGAACGACTACGATCCTCGGCCCGGTCGTGTGGCGATGAAGCTGGGGGCGGCCGGCACCTACACGGTGTGCGAAGTACAGGCGCCAGCGAACCACTGGCTGCCGAAGCCGCCGTGCCAGAGCGTCAACGTCCAGTACGCGGCGCCGGCGTTCGTGGGATGGTTCATCACGCCTGAGGCGCAGGTCATCTACATTCCCTGACGAGATTCCGCTCCGGAACACGAACGCCCAGCCACTGTGTGGCTGGGCGTTCGCTCGTTAGGTGCGAGTTACCGTTGGTGCGAACGGTCGCTAAGTACCGCAGGGCTCCGACCGACATCCAGAACGGAGGGGTCGACCGCATGAGCGAAATGAGCAGCATACTTTGCATCCCGCTCTACCGGGATGTTCCCTCTCACAACGAGCCGGAATGAAAAGGGGAACGGCCGCTCGGGATGCTACTATCCCGAAAAGTCGTTCCCCTTCAATCAGCTCGTTGCGCGAGGGGCTATCCCCGCTCGGGATGGATGCCCAGTATGCTGCTCATGCCGCTCATGCGGTCGACCCCTCCGTTCTGGATGGCGGGCGAGCGGATGTCACTGCGTGACCATCACGACGACCCGCTTGTACCGCGTCAGCGATGGGGTGCCGTTGTCCGTCGCCTCGACGACGAGCTGGATCGTCTGTCCCGCGGCCGCGTCGGCCGGGACCTGCACGCTCACCGCATGGGATGCGGCGTCCGACAGCCTAACGTCACCCGGATACGTATCCACGTCCTTCCATCGCCACCACTTCACCGTGACCGCGTTGCCGTCGGGATCCGACGTCATCGCCTCGAGACGAACCGTCGTGCCGGGACGAGCATCGATCCGCGAGCTCCCACGCAGCGTCACGCGTGGCTCGTGATTGGCGGCGGCGTACGTCGGCGTCACCGACCACGCCATGCGAGCGGCCAGCGCATTCTGCGTGGCGGGCGTGAAGTTCGGGTTGGGTGACGGCGGCCGCGCGGCGGGACTGACATCGCCAGCGGCCGCGGCCCGTTCCACGCTCTTCAGGAAATCCTCGTATGTGAACGTCGGAGCGGGCTGACCGACGCGCCGAGTGCTGTCGCCCGGTGCCGAACGCATGACGACGTGGCCTGCCCAGCCGCCCTGCGTTCCGTCCTGGTATCCGAGCAGTCCGTTGTCGATCAGGTTCAGGTAGGTGAACGTGTCCCCTTCGCCGATGAACTCGCCCTTAGGCCGCGGCGGCGTCCACACGATGTAGCCCATCGAGCGGAGCTGAGGGACGGAGTACCCCGACAAGCCGAAGTAGTCGAAGATGTCGCCCTTCACCATCTGCTTGCCATCGCCCCAGACGCGGTAAAACGCGCCGAGCGGGCCGCGACTCGAGATGTGGTCCCTTGTCCAGTCCACGCTGTAGTAGCCGACATTTTCCGCGCTCACCGTGGCGGCGGCGCCGTAGACCAATGCGACACCGCCCACGCCGACCGGCAAGGACCTTACGTTAGGCCAGTTGGGGCGGATGTACGTCGCGTACGTGTCGTCCTGGTCGCCTGATGGGGAGAGGATCGCTTTCTGTGAGACCTTCTGATAGATCGCCTCCCACTGGGGCGTGCCCTTGTACTGGTCCTGGATCGATTTGAGCGCCCGTGCGATGGTGCTCTGTCCACCCCATGCCAGCAGGTAGATCGGGCCCGGCTCGTCGTCCAACAGCAGCGCCTTGATCAGGTCGGAGCCAGGGGTGTCCTTCGAGATGTCACCATCGAACTCGACGTTCCCCCACCGGATCTTCGATTTCAGCTCGGCCGGTGTGGGGTAGCTCGGATCATGCACGCGGAGGTTCGGGTAGACCTGCGCGTAGGTCTCCACGGCGTCGTCGATGAAGCGCTCGTTAGGCCCCCAGCGCCACGACGTGCACGGGCACAGGTTGAGCCCGAAGCGGAAATACTCGCGGTTGGGCACGGACCATTTCTTCCCCGTGCCGTCGCCCTTCCAGTGAAAGCCGCTGCTGGCGTAGACCAGCCCCTCGGTTCGAAAGTCCGGACTGTGGAGCAGATAGCGGACGAGGGAATTCGAGTCGTCGAGCTCGGGGTCTGCGGTGACGACCACCCGCGGTTTGGGAGGAGTGGCCGCCACTTCCACGCCGCCAGTGTGCCCGGGCGACGTTGTCGCGCAACTGCTCGTCGCGATTAGAAGCAACGTCAGGTGCCAAACGCGAACGGCTACCACCAGGTCTCCATTTGCACGCCGATCGCGCTGCCGTGGACGGCGTTCGGATTCGTCGCCGAAGCGACGCTGCCGCGGAACGAGTCCGACCAGTGCGCCCAGGTCACGAACGCGCGCAGCGACGGACGGCTGAGAAACTTGAAGGCAGGCGTGATCTGCGGAGCCAGCGTCAGCTTGATCAACGAGCCGCCCGGCTGGTCGCCTTGCACGGTGTAGTCGTAGCCGGCCTCGGTTGCCAGCGAGAAGAACCGCCCGAGCTGACGCACAGGGCGGACCCCGACAGACGCCCAATGAATCCGACTGTCGGTGGCGGCACCGTTCTCGAGCTCCTGGTAGAGAGCGAACGCCTGCAGCGCCCACGGCCCTCGCTGGTCCAGCAGGAAGTCGTTGAGGACCCGGAACTGCCACACGTCGTTGAAGCGCACCGTCTCGCCAGGGGAGAACGTCCGGCCAGCGGGCGTCGTTAGGATGGATCGAAAGTCGAAGGCGGCGCCCGAGCCGTACTGTACCACGGACCGGTTGCGTCCTCCCGTGAACGGCCAGTCGAATACGGCGGTGGCTGACGCGCCGAAGCTGTCCTCTGCTCTGATCGGCGCGCCGCCCCCCGTGCTCACCTCGTCGCCCTTGAAGTACGACAGGTCGACGGCGACGGAACCCGTGGCGCGGCCAACACCAAAGTTGTAGAGGCGCAGGTCCAGCGTGTTCTTGTTGAGACGGAACAAGTCTTCCTTTGGCACCGTGCCGTTCGGGTCCAGCTGGTCCTGCGTACCGCCGATCCACGCGGCCGCAAACTTCGTACTGCGGCCGAGTGCAATGTCTTCGACGCCGCCGCCAAAGCCGCTCGGATCGCGGAACCAGAAGTCGGTGAGGTGCACGTCGTAGCGGTCGTAAAAGCGTGCCCCGGCCCAGAACGTGGCGTTCGGCTGCGCCGCCCATACCCGCCGCGCCAGCGCATACGCCTCACGGAGCGAGAAGGTCGTGGCGAATGTGTTGGACTGCGACGTCGGCGCCACGTAGGCGAATCGCACTTGCGCGTCGAAGTAACCGGGATTGTCTCCCTCCGAGTTCGCGTCGTAGGCGAACAGCGCTTCGAGGTACGTCTCGGCCTCGTTGCCCAGCCTGTACTTCGAGCCGGCGAGTGGCGCGATGAACGGCTGTTGGCCCTTGCCGGTGCCGTCCACACCGAAGCCCGATCGCAAATAGCCGTGGAAGCGAAATCCGGTGTCGCTCAAAACCGGAGCGCGCGACCGCTGGGTCGTGTCGCTTGATTGGGCAGCTATCGGTCGCAAGCTCCCTGTCACGAGGAGCGCCGCACCGATTGCGCGCGAGCAGCGTCGCCATGCGGGTCTGGGCATCACGTGTCACTCGGTGTGAGGTGATGTCCGAAAACCTTCACCTCGAGGGCGACGGGCGCTATCGTTCAAAAGCATGACTTGCTCGATCGCGCATTCGCTGACGCCATGGCAGTGGCCCTCTCCCCGAGCGGCCCGCTAGCGCACGCCCATCCCGCTGCGCACAACTCCGGGGTCGCTCGTCATCGAGCGGCCCTTTCCGTTTCGCCCGGTGTCGAGCCGACCTCGCTCACGTTTTTCGAGGAGCTTCACACCAATGTCCGCCACCATTCTTTCGCGCTCAGGTGCCAAACAGCGCCGGAGTCACGCCGACGCGACCGACGTCATTCTCACGGGTGACCGGCCAACCGGCGCGCTCCATCTCGGGCACTACGCCGGCTCGCTGCGCTCTCGGCTCGCTCTTCAGGGCCAGTGTGCACAGACCCTGTTGATCGCCGACCTCCAGGCCCTCACCGACTCGAGCGGACGCGCCGCGGACGTCGCTCGGCACGTGACGGAGGTCGCGCTCGACTATCTCGCCGTCGGAATAGACCCCGCGCTGACCACGATCGCGGTGCAGTCACGACTGAGCGCCCTCGCGGAGCTGACGCTGCTCTACCTGAACCTCGTCACGGTCGCTCGACTCGAGCGCAACCCGACGGTGAAGGCGGAAGTGGAGCTGCGCGGCTTCGAGCGCGACATCCCGGTGGGATTCCTGTGTTATCCGGTCAGCCAGGCCGCGGACATCTCCGGGTTCCGTGCAACGCTCGTTCCCGTGGGGGACGACCAGCTTCCGATGATCGAGCAGACCAACGAGATTGTCCGGCGGGTGAATCGCCTAACGGGAACGCCCGTGCTGCCCGAGTGTCGGGCGCTGCTCTCGAGCACACCGCGCCTCCCGGGGGTCGATGGTCGCAAGGCGAGCAAGTCGCTCGGCAACGCGATTCCGCTGACCGCCACGACCGACGAGATCCGGCGGCTGGTACGCGCGATGTATACCGATCCCGGTCATGTTCGTGCGTCGGACCCGGGCTGCGTGGAGGGGAATGTCGTCTTCGCGTACCTCGATGCGTTCGATCCGGACGCAACGACGGTGACCGAGCTCAAAGCGCGTTATCGAGGCGGCGGACTCGGAGACGTGGCGCTCAAGCGGCGCCTGGAGGACGTCCTCGAAGCGTTTGTCGGGCCGATTCGTGCGCGGCGCGCCGAGCTCGCGCGCGACCGCTCATATGTCATGGACGTCCTGCGCGCGGGGAACGAGCGCGCCAATGCCATCACAGAGGGTGTCCTACGCGACGTACGTGCGGCGTTCTCCCTCGACGCGCCGGTGAAGTCACGTTAGGCGGCGGCTCGATCGAGATGAACCTGGCGCTGATACAGGAACAGTGGCAACCCGAGTGAGACACCCACGAGGCAAGCCGCCGCGATCGGAAGCCAGCGCCGGGGCAGGCCGAGCCTGCGACCTTCGGTCTCGACGAACAGAACCAGCACGCAGGCCGAGAGGATGACGTCGAGCCCGAAGAACGTACTGACACCGTTGGCAAGGAAGTCGGTTACGAATCGCTGGGGCGCAAGCCCGTGCGTGGCGAGCCACGGCCAGAAGGCGGCGTTGGGCAGCGCCAGGCCGAGGACGCACAACATGGCATACAGGTGTCGAGCGCGCATTGCCATTGCCTCCTATCGTGTTGTGTTCGTTGCCTAACGCCGGTAGCTACGTCCTGGCCGTTCGGCATCCAGACAGGAGATCGCGGATGCGACGGAAACAGCTGATGCAACGGATTCAATCCGTGTGATCAGCAGTGTCCGTTGGATCCGATTCCCTTTGCTCTGGATGCTTCGTCTGATCTCTCCTGCATCCGTCCCACGCCAATCAGTCCTTCGGCACGGGCACTTCACTCACGGGCGTCACCGTCGCCGTGCATTTCCTGAACCCCGGCCAGAGAAACTTGTGGATCGCGTTCACGTCGTCCGCTTCCACGATGTAGAACAGCGTGTGCTGCGCGTTCGCTCCGTATCGGCCGATGAGCTTGAGTCCGGGAACGTTCGGGTTGAATAACGAGTTCGACCCACCTTCATCCCGCGGACACGTCTCGGGAGTGTGAACCTGGGTGATGTGGAAGAGCACTCTGCCTCCTCGTCGAAGGATGAACGCGCACGCCGCGACTAGCAGACGAAGAGGTTAGTCGCCCATCGACCGGGACACCACCCTGAAATGTCCGCGCTCGAACGGGAACCGCGCAGTCTCACGAATGGGTGGCTCCATTCAGTCCGCGCCTACGCCTACCCTCGCGGGGGCGGTACGACCCACGACCCAACGTCACTTCCCTCCTGAGCCGCGTTCGAGGAAATAAATATGAAAACGACCCGCAGAAGCCCATACGCATCCGCGGTTGCCACGCTGGTCACGCTTGCCATCGCGGCTGTTCTGGCCGCGTGTGCCGACGACGCAACACGCTCCCTGGAGCCGAGTCTTCCGAAAGCCCTGGCCAGTGTGCAACCGGACCTTGGCACGTGCGGAAACCTGGCAGCGCCTGCCGGAAGCACGCTCGAATTCCACGTCTACGCGCGAGGCGTGCAGATCTACCGCTGGACCGGCACGAGTTGGCAGCTCTACGGCCCCAATGCTGTGTTGTCGTCAGACGCCGAGGGCAACAGCACGGTGGGCACGCACTCGCCGGGCCCGACGTGGGAAACCAACAGCGGCAGCAAGGCGGTCGGCACCGTGATCGACCGCTGCACCGTGGACCCTAACGCGGTCCAGTGGCTGTCGCTCTCCGCAAAGTCATCGGGAGCCGGCGTCCTCAACGGCGTGACGTTCGTCCAGCGCGTGAACACCGTGGGCGGCAAGGCACCCGCGACCGGTGGAACGGTCATCGGCGAAGAGATCCGAGTGGCCTACTCGGCCGAATACTTCTTCTACCGATAGCGGTGACGGGCACGGATGCGCTGCGCATCCGTGCCGCAACAAGCAACTGAGTCTTGGGTGGGTGGACAGAAGTATTGTCCCACTGAGACCATCAAAGACCTCACGCGGATGACCAACGATCACGACGATGACGCGGATTGGCTCATCGTTTTTATCGTGGTTCATCCGCGTTAGGTCTTGCCGTTGTCAGAACGCAGACCCCTCGCAGCGCGGAACCGACGTGTTCCAGTTCGTGAACATCCCGCCCGGATTGTGCTCCCACAGCCAGATGTGGAACATCCACCCACCGAACCGCGACGGAGCGAAGGCGATGTCAGGTAGGTCGCTCATCGTCGGGAAGTCTTTCAGCCTTGGCGCCCGCTCGAAGTTCGGATCGTCGGGTCCCGGCCACTTCGGGCTGTAGGGGATGAAGTAGTCGAACGCGGCGAGCCTTCTCCTGGCTTCGCCGTCTTTGCGCGGACCGTCCTTTGGTGCGTAGACGAGGAACTCGGGGTCGAGCAGAGTGACCGCGTCGTCCGCGAGATTGTTGCCGCGGGTATAGTGATAACCCATTCCACCATCGGCTGCGCTCGAGATGCATCCGTCGGCGGCGGTCAGCGGCGGCAAGACGAAGAGACCATACCCCGCGGCCTCTGCCTTCGAGAGATCGTGGAGCGGAGCGGTGAGCGTGCGAAGCGCGGCAAGCGTGTGGGCATTGGTCGCTTGCGACAGGCTCGAGAGCACGAGCCCACTGCCGTGCGCGAGGTGGCCATCAGCCTGGAGGGGTGTATCCGCGTTGCATCCAGCAAGAACGAACGCGAACGAGCCAAGCAATTGCGCAGTCTGTTTCATCGTGGCCTCGGATGAATGAGTTGCGTTGTGCCCGGTCGACTCGGGCAGGGCTATGGCGGGAGAACGTGACCCTGCTCCGAAACCGGACAGACCGCGACACATCGGCGAGGCGGACCGTTAGGACTCAACTCACCTTCATGATCTCCACTCTCACATCCACGCCTTCGCCAACCTTCCCGCCAACACCATCCCCGGTCGCGGCATAACCAACGTCCAGCGCCAGCGTCTCGCTCCGGATGAGGCCCTCGTGCGTCCGCGCGGCCGCGGTCACGCTGGATGGCGCATCGATCGTTAGGCGAATCCGATCCGACACGTCCAGTCCCTTGTCCCGCCTCGCCTGCTGAATCACCCGAACGAGGTCGCGGGCAAGCCCCTCGGCCTCCAGCTCCGGCGTGACCGTAGTGTCCAGCGACACGATCCCCGAGCTGCCCGGAAGCTCCGCTGCCGCGCCCGCGTCCTTCGACACCAGCCGTCGCTCGTACTCCGCCTCGTGCAGCTCGATACCATCGGCCACCACCGCGCCTGACGGCGACGTCGTCCAGTGGCCTGCCTTCACCGCCTTGATCACACGCTGTACATCCTTGCCAAGCCTCGGGCCCGCGACGCGCGCGTTCACCGTGATCTCGAACGAACCATGCGCGGCGAGGTCGGTCGTGAGCTCGACGTTCTTCACGTTGACCTCGTCCCGGATGAGGTCGACGAACTCCCGCAGACGCTCGGCGTCCGCCGCCGCGACACGCAGCGTCGCCAGCGGGAGCCGCACGCGGAGCTTGCTGGCCGTCCGTAGCGCGAGCGCGGCCGAGCAGACCTGACGCACCCGGTCCATCGCGCTCACGAGGGCAGAGTCGTTAGGCAACGAGTCCACGAGCGGCCAGTCCGTGAGATGGACGGACCGGCCGCCGGTCAACCCTCTCCAGATCATCTCGGAGGTGAGCGGCAAGAGTGGCGCGACCACTCGGCACGTCACCTCGAGCACCGTGTGCAGCGTGTCGATCGCGTCCCGCTCACCGGCCCAGAAGCGGTCCCGCGAACGGCGGACGTACCAGTTCGTGAGCGCCTCGAGAAACTCACGGACGGTCGCGCACGCGCCCGCGAGATCGTACCGGTCCATCTGTGACTCGACGTCCGTCACCAGCTCGTTCGTCTTCGCCAGGATGTACCGATCCAGAAGGTGCGCGGAGTCCGTTCGGACCACGCCGTCCATGTTCTCCGCGTTCGCGTAGAGCGCGAGGAAGTAGTACGTGTTCCAGAGCGGCAGGAGTGCCTCGCGAACGGCATCGCGAATGCCGACCTCGGTCACGATCAGGTCGCCGCCGCGAAGGATCGGGCTCGCCATCAGGAACCACCGCATGGCGTCCGAACCGTCGCGGTCGAACACCTCCCGCACGTCGGGATAGTTCTTCCGCGACTTGGACATCTTCTGCCCGTCGTTGCCTAACACGATGCCGTGTGCCAGACACGTGCGGAACGCGGGCCGGTCGAACAACGCAGTCGCCAGCACGTGCAGTGTGTAGAACCAACCGCGCGTCTGGCCGTTGTACTCGACGATGAAGTCGCCCGGGTAATGGTGCTCGAACCACTCCTTGTGCTCGAACGGAAAGTGCACCTGCGCGAACGTCATCGACCCCGATTCGAACCAGCAGTCGAGCACCTCCGGCACCCGGCGCATGGTGGACTTGCCCGTCGGATCGTCCGGGTTCGGACGCGTCAGGTTGTCGATGCCAGGACGGTGCAGGTCGTTAGGCTTCACCCCGAAATCGCGTTCCAGCTCGGCGAGCGAGCCGTAGACGTCCACGCGGGGATACTTCGGGTCGTCCGACACCCATACCGGAATCGGCGACCCCCAGTACCGGTTTCGCGAGATCGACCAATCGCGGGCGTTCTCGAGCCACTTACCGAACTGGCCGTCCCTGATGTGCTCGGGCACCCAGCGGATCTGCTGGTTGAGCTGCACCATGCGGTCGCGGAACTTCGTGACGGCCACGAACCACGAGCTCACCGCGCGCTGGATGAGCGGACTGTCGCAACGCCAGCAGTGCGGGTACGAGTGCTGATACGTGTCGTGCCGGACGAGCGCGCCCGACGCCTTGAGGTCGCGGATGATGTTCTTGTTGGCCTCGAACACGTGCTGCCCCTGGTACGGCGGCACCTGAGCGTCGAACTCACCGCGCGAGTTCACGGGCGTCACCGGCTCGATGCCGGCGGCGTCGGTGACGACCTTGTCCTCCTCGCCGTAGGCGGGTGCGATGTGCACCATCCCGGTGCCGTCTTCGGTTGTGACGTACTCGGCCGAGAGGACCTGGTGGGCGTTAGGCTGCTTGCCGTAGAAGAAGTCGAAGGGTGGCGTATAGCGCGTGCCAACGAGCGCGGCGCCCTTGAACCGGGCGAGCACCGGTGGTTCCTCTCCGAGCTCGCGCGCGTACGCGGCGACGCGCGCCTCGGCCAGCAGGTACCGGCGGCCGTTCTGCGCCTGAACCACGACGTAGTCGACGTCCGGGTGGACGGCGGCGGCGAGGTTGGAGGGCAGGGTCCACGGCGTGGTCGTCCAGACGAGTGCCTCGACGCCAGCCAGCTCTGGGCGATCGGACGTTAGGCGCAGGCCGACGGTGACGGCCGGGTCCTGCCGGTCCCGGTAGACGTCGTCCATCTTCGTTTCCGTGTTGCTCAGCGGCGTCTCGCACCGCCAGCAGTACCACAGCACACGGAATCCCTCGTAGATGAGGTCCTTGTTCCAGAGCGTCTTGAACGCCCACATGACGCTCTCCATGTACGGGAGGTCGAGCGTCTTGTAGTCGTGGTCGAAGTCCACCCATCGTGCCTGACGAGTGACGTAGTTGCGCCACTCCTCGGTGTAGCGGAGCACGGACGTGCGGCACGCGTCGTTGAACTTCGCGACGCCCATCGCTTCGATCTCGTTCTTGTGTTCGATCCCGAGCTGCTTCTCGGCCTCGAACTCCGCGGGGAGGCCGTGGCAGTCCCACCCGAAGCGACGCTCGACGCGTCGCCCTTTCATGGTCTCGTATCGCGGCACGACGTCCTTGACGTAGCCGGTGAGCAGGTGGCCGTAGTGCGGGAGCCCGTTGGCGAATGGTGGGCCGTCGTAGAAGACGAACTCGTTCGCGCCGTGCAGGCCGGCCTCGCGCGCCTCGACGCTCGCCTCGAAGGTCTGGTTGCGCTGCCAGTAGGCGAGCACCTGCTCTTCGAGCACTGGGAACGATGGACGCGACGGGATGGCGTCGTTGTCGGTGCGCTCGCCGACGCGAGCCTTCGGGTATGGCACGGGACATCTCCTCGTTATGCGTTCGTACTCGCATACGGGGGCGACGCGTGCTCGACGATTCGCACGCACCGCGGTACCACCCCGCTTGCCCGCGCGTCACCTGAGCACCATTGATGCGCGAGCCACTCACTGCGGCTATGCGGGCCGCACCCGA
>Ga0207674_10003071_pt1 | contig 20652 bp, 22 predicted proteins | sample KBSCornC72_FD_184303 | JGI IMG/M metagenome (GOLD analysis project Ga0207674, IMG submission 184303) | Corn rhizosphere microbial communities from Kellogg Biological Station, Michigan, USA - KBS Corn C7-2 (SPAdes) (version 2) | ecosystem: Host-associated > Plants > Roots > Rhizosphere > Soil ...
GTAGGCGACGACATTCGCGCCGAAATCCATCGGCCGCTGGAGCGCGGACGTGGCAAAGGCATTGTCCACCACCGTCGTGATGCCATGCGCCTTCGCCAGCCCGCAGACATAGGCCAGGTCGACGATGTCCATCGTCGGATTGGCGGGCGTCTCGAAGAAGAAGACCTTGGTGTTCGGACGGATCGCCGCTTCCCAGGCGGCATTGTCGCGCGCGTCGATGGTCGTCGTCTCGATGCCGAATTTCGGGAGGAGATTGTCGCACAGCCAGCGGCAGGAACCGAACGCCGCCCTGGCCGCGACGACATGATCGCCAACCTTCAACTGGCACAGCAGCGCCGTGGTCATCGCCGCCATGCCGGTGGCCTGCGCGCGGCACGCTTCCGCACCCTCAAGGAGGGCGATGCGCTCCTCCAGCATCGCGACGGTGGGGTTTTGCAGGCGCGAATAGGTCATGCCCTCTGCGTCCCCGGCGAAGCGCGCCGCGACCGTCTCTGCATCATCATAGCAATAGCCGGAGGTCAGGAAGAGCGCCTCCGACGTCTCGCCATGCTCGCTGCGCCAGGTGCCGCCGCGAACGGCCTGCGTCGCGGGCTTCCATTTGCTCGTGATCGAGCGGTCCAGTCCTGTGGTCTTCTTCATGTCGTCAGTCCCTGTGAGGGAATTTAGAGCAAATCCCGATCCGATTGCATCGGACCGGCTGCTCCAGATTTTTGTTTTACCGCGTTTTCCGAGTCAGCAGGTGATTCCACCTGCTTGGAAAACGCTCTAATCACAGCGCCGCCAGCACCGCATCGCCCATTTCGCGCGTCGACATTCGCCCGCCGATGTCGCCGCTGCGCGCGCCGCCGGCCAAAGCCTTAGCCACCGCCGCCTCGATCCGGTCCGCTTCGGCGGGCAGCCCCAGCGAGAAGCGCAGCATCATGGCGACCGACAGGATCATCGCCAGCGGATTGGCCTTGCCCTGCCCGGCGATGTCCGGCGCGGAACCGTGGATCGGTTCGTACAATCCCTTGTTGTTCGCGTCGAGCGAGGCGGATGCCAGCAGGCCGATGGACCCGACGCACATGCTGGCGAGGTCGGAGAGGATATCCCCGAACAGATTGCCCGTGACGATGACATCGAACTGACCGGGGTTCTTCACCAGCTGCATGGCGGCATTATCGACATACATGTGGCTCAGCGCGACGTCCGGATAGTCGGCGCCAACCTCGATCACCACGTCGCGCCACAGCTGCGACGTTTCCAGCACATTGGCCTTGTCCACCGAGCAGAGTTTCCGACCGCGCGCGCGCGCCGCCTGAAACCCGCTGTGCGCGATGCGGCGCACTTCGGATTCGTTATAAGACATCACGTCATAGCCTTCGCGCAGGCCGTCGGCGGTGGTGCGCAGGCCCTTCTCGCCGAAATAGACGTCGCCGTTCAGTTCGCGGATGATGAGGATGTCGATCGATTCCGCAATGTCCTGCCGCAGGGTGGAGGCATCGGCCAGTTCGGCGAACACCTTGGCCGGGCGCAGGTTGGAGAAGAGGGTCAACGCCTTGCGGAGGCCCAGGATCGCCTGTTCGGGCCGCAAATGCCGGTCCAGTGCGTCGCAATCGGGATCGCCCACCGCGCCGAACAGGATGGCGTCGGCCCGCTTCGCGAGGTCCAGCGTGGCGGGCGGCAGGGGATGGCCCGCCGCCTTGTAGGCCGCTCCGCCCACCGGCGCTTCCTCGAACGTGAGGCCGGGAATCGCCAGAACGTCGAGCACGCGGCGCGCCTCCACCATGATCTCCGGCCCGATTCCATCCCCGGCAAGCAGCGCAACCAGCATTGTCTCTATCCCACGATCTGAAAGTCGAGGGGACGCATATGGCCCCGCCGTCCGCTAGGCAACCCCGCCGCCGTTCAGCCAATGACCCTTTTGAGCCTTTCGGTCAGCCGCTCGCGCGCGGCGAAGACATCCACCCGCCGGTCACCCAGCAGGTTACGGCGCAGAAAATGACCGGTCAGCGCCAGTCCGTCCATGATGTCCGGCCAGTCGGCCTCGCCTCCTTCCCGCAGGAAGGGCGGGAGCGACAGCAGCCGCGCCTCATAGCCCATCGCGCCCACACGGCTGACCGCCCGCCCGGTGGACGGGCTGACATAGGCGAGGTCGTTAGCCGTTCCCGCCACCGCGCAGGCGCCAAGGTCCAGGCCGAATCCCAGTTCCGCCAGTAACAGGCGCTCATATTGCACCAGCGCGACCGCCCAGCCACGGGCGGCGGGCGCAGCCTCGATCGCATCGAGCAACGCGGACAGCGCCGAGTGAAGCGCCGGATAGCTGTGCTCCTCCGGCAGCGTCACAGCGGTGAGCGCGCACGCCCATTCGATCGCGGCGGCGGGCAGCGGTTCGGCCAGCAGGGGCGCGCGGCTATGCTCCAGTTCCACGGTGAGCGAAGCGAGTCGCGAGGTAGCGCGACCGCGCAACTCCGCCGCCACGACATTGCCCGGAATGAGAATGGGCCGCATCGTTCGCGAGCGCCCACCCCGCACATAGCCCGCGACAAGACCCATGGCGGGGGTCAGCAGCCGCGCAATGACGCCGTGCTCGCCATGATGGTGAAGCGCGCACACGATGCCGGAGGTGGTGAAGAGTGTCATCCCATCCGCTGCCTATCATGTCTGCCGATCCGCTCAAGAATCGACGGCAGTCTCACCCGTGGAAATAGTCGTACACCACCTGCGCCACGCCCTGCGACACGCCGGGCGCGCGCACCAGATCGTCGAGGCTCGCGTTCCGCACCGCCTTCGCCGTGCCGAAATGCATCAGCAGCGCCTTCTTGCGCGCGGGGCCGATCCCCGGAACCTCGTCCAGCGAACTGACCGTGATCGCCTTGCTCCGCTTTTGCCGGTGCGCGCCGATCGCGAAGCGGTGCGCCTCGTCGCGCAGACGTTGCAGGTAGAACAGCACCGGGTGATTGACCGGCAGGGTGATCTCGCGGCCATCCAGCAGGTGAAAGACCTCGCGTCCCTCGCGGCCATGATGCGGCCCCTTGGCGATGCCGACCATGCAGACATCCTCGATGCCCATATCCTCCAGCACCGCCTTGGCGGCGTTGAGCTGGCCGCGCCCACCGTCGATCAGCACGAGGTCAGGCCATTCGCCGCCGTCGCGATCCGGGTCCTCGTCGCGGGCGCGGGCAAAGCGGCGCTCGAACACTTCGCGCATCATCGCGAAGTCGTCGTTGGTGTCTGCCTGCTTGATGTTGAACTTACGGTAGGCGTTCTTGCGGAAGCCCTCCGGCCCGGCGACCACCATGGCGCCGAGGGCATGGGCGCCCTGAATATGGCTGTTGTCGAAAATCTCGATGCGGTCGGGCGTGCCGTCGAGCGCGAACAGATCGGTCATTTCCGCCAGGATCTTGCCCTGGCTGGAGCTTTCCGCCTGCCGCCGCTCCAGCGATTCCACCGCGTTGCGTTCCGCCTGCCGGATCAGCTTCACCCGGTCGCCACGCTGCGGCACCTCGATCCTCACCTTGCGGCCGAGCTTTTCGGACAGGGCGAGCGACAACAGCTCACATTCCGCCGGCGCGCGGTCGCACAGGATCAGCGGCGCGGGCGGCACCTCCTCGTAGAATTGCGCCATGAAGTTTTCGAGCACCTCGTCCTCGCCCACCTCTGCGGTGTGCACGGGGAAGAAGCTGCGGTGCCCCCAATTCTGTCCGCCCCGGATGAAGAAAGCCTGGATGCACATCCCGCCGTCCTTCGCGGCCAGCGCAAAGATATCGGCGTCGCCCAGCCCCTCGGCATTCACCGCCTGGCTGCCCTGGATGAAGGTCAGCGCCTTCAGCCGGTCGCGGTAGACGGCGGCCATCTCGAAATCCATGCCGTCGGACGCGGCCTGCATCGCCGCGCCCAGCTTGGCCTGCACCTTGGTCGATTTGCCGCCGAGAAAATCCTGCGCGTCAGCAACCAGTTCCCGATAGGCAGCCGCATCGATGCGGTCCACGCAGGGCGCCGAACAGCGCTTGATCTGGTAGAGCAGGCAGGGCCGCGACCGATTGGCGAAGAAACTGTCGGAACAGCTTCGCAGCAGAAACAGCTTTTGCAGCGCGTTTATCGTCCGCGTCACCGATCCGGCGCTGGCGAAGGGGCCATAATAGCGGCCCTTGATCTTCTGCGCGCCGCGATGCTTCTGGATGCGCGCGAAAGCGTGATCCTCGCGCAGCAGGATGAAGGGGAAGCTTTTGTCGTCGCGCAGCAGTACATTATACGGCGGCCGAAACCGCTTGATGAGCTGCGCTTCGAGCAGCAGCGCCTCGGCCTCGCTGTTCGTCGTGACGATGATCATGCTGCGCGTCTGCGAGACCATGCGGCGCAGGCGATTGGGCAGCCGCTCGACCTGCGTATAATTGCCGACGCGGTTCTTCAGCGCGCGCGCCTTGCCCACATAGAGCACATCGCCCCGCGCATCCTGCATGCGGTAGACGCCGGGACGCGTCGGCAGCGTCTTGAGCGTCTCGCGGATGGCGGCGACGCCAGCCTCCAGGTCGGGCACGCCCGTGCCGCGCACGGTATAGGCTGCCTTTTCTTCATTAAAGCGATCGGGAGAGCTGGGTTCGGTCATGGGTGAGCGGTGATATGGCGTGTCGGGCGCTGGTTGCAAAGGCCGGATGGCAGGTTCAAGCGCGGTCAAACACTCGTTCCAAATTCCCCGACACATCACGCAAAAAGGCCGGACTGGTTATCCAGCCCGGCCTTTCCCGATTTCATCCGACGCCGCGGCGTCAGAAACTCAGTGCGCGGTGCCGATCTTGCCGATCGCCTGATCGACCATCGTGGCGTCTGCCGTCGAGCCATGGTTTTGCACGATCAGCGCGGCGGCGGCGGCTGTCGCGGCCTTCACCGTGCGGGCGCGAATGTCCGCGATCGCACCCCGTTCGGCGGCAGCGATCTTGTCCTCCGCCATCTTCTGGCGGCGGGCGATCAGTTCGGCCGCCTTGATCTTGGCGTCCTCGATAGCCTGGGCGGCCTCCTCGGCGGCATGGATGCGAAGCGTCTCGGCGTCCTTGGCGGCCGCCGCGATCTTTGCCTCATACTCGGCCTTGAGCGCCTCGGCCTCCTTGCGGAGCGTCGCTGCCTCGTCGAGTTGCTTGCGGATGTCCGCGATCCGCTGGTCGAGCACGCCGGCGATCACCGCCGGCACTTTCTTCCACACCAATATGGCGAGGAAGATCAGCATCGCCATGCTGACCCAGCCGGTCGCGTCCATGAACACCGCCGTGGGCTCCGGACCATGCGCGACCGGGCCGCCATGGGCCTCCGTCACGGCATGAGCGGCGTTGCCGTCGATCGATTCCGCATGGGCGGCATGATCGAGATTATACTCGACCGCCGCGCTGCCGTTGGTCACTGCCTCAGCCATTGGAGAGCGCCACCTTTGCTGCCTCGGTCGCGGCCTGCGGCGATACCGCCGTGCCGGCCACGCGAAGGACCATTTCCGCAGCCGCATCCGCAGCGATCGCCTCGATATCGGTCAGGGCGTTGACCCGCGCCGCATCGACCTTCGCCTCTGCCGCCGCGATATGCGCGGCGATGACGGCGTCCGCCTCGTGCAACTGGCTCTCGGACGCCTTGGCGCCCGTGGCCTTCGCCTCGGCGATGACGGCCTGCGCCGCAGCGCGGCTGGCATTTTCATTGGCGCGCCAGTCCTCCTCCAGCTCGTCCGCCTTGGCGAAGCTCGCCTTGGCGGCGGCCAGGTCGGCGGAGATGCGGCTGTCCCGTGCGTCAACCGTCGCCTGGATCTTCGGGACCATGCCACGACCGACTACGAAAAAGACGAAGCCGAAGGTGAGCAGCAGCCAGAAAATCTGGGACGAATAGGTTTCGGCGATTTGCGCTATCTGAGGCATATCGTGTTCCGAAAATTGGCGGCGGGCCTCAGCACCGAATAGCGCATCGACCCGCCGCGATAACCGTCAAATCTCAGGCAACGAAAACCAGGATCATGGCGATGACGAACGCCAGCAGACCCAGGAGCTCCGCTGCGGCGAAACCGATGAACAGACGGCCCTGCTGGCCATCGGCAGCACCGGGATTGCGCAGCGCGCCTTCGAGGAAGGCGGCGAACACGTTGCCCACACCGAGGGCGGCAATGCCTGCACCGATGGCGGCCAGACCAGCGCCCAGGACCTTTGCGGCTTCTGCGTCCATGTCGATAACTCCTTTTCTGAAACTGTATATGCGTGGGTGGAAAATCAGTGAAGGTTCTCGGCGTCGTTCAGATAGACCGAGGTCAGCAGCGCGAACACATAGGCCTGGATGACGGCCACGAGCATTTCGAGCGCGCTGATACCGATCATCAGAACGAAGCTGGCAGTGCCGACGGTCAGGCCATAGCCGACGCCCGCATTGGAACTGTTGATGACGAAGCCCGCCAGCACCTTCAGCAGCACGTGGCCGGCGGTCATCGCGACGAACAGTCGCAGGCCGAGGCTGAACGGGCGCACCATGAAGGAGATCAGCTCGATCGGGAAATGACCGGGATCATCGCGGCGGGCGTGCCGTGCGGAATGAACAGCGAGAAGAAGTGGAAGCCATGCTTCGAGAAGCCGACGATCAGCACGATCGCGAAGCTCAGGATCGCAAGCACGCCGGTGGCGGTGAAGTGGCTGGTGAAGGTGAAGGGGTGCAGGCCGACGAGACCCAGCGGCAACATGCCCAGGAAGTTCGCGAGCAGGATGAACATGAACAGCGAGAAGACATAGGGAATGTACTTCTTGCCACCCTCACCCACATTGGCGAGCAGCAGGTTATTGATGAAGCTGGTGAAATATTCCACCGCAGCCTGCCAGCGGCCGGGGACCAGTTCCCGCTTCATGCCCGCCGCGACGAAGACGGTCAGCACGATGGTCGCGAGGACCATGTACAGCGCGCTGTTGGTAAAAGCGATGTTGAACCCGCCGAGCGCCAAATGATCGGTGCCGAACAACGGCTCGATCGTGAATTGGTGCATCGGGTCAATCTTGCCGCCGGTTCCTGCCACGTTCACCCCTGAAACTTACCAAAAAACTATAACAAAAGCGTCCCTCATCGATCGGGACGCTTCGTCGAAAGCCGGATGATATTCCTGAAACCGACCACAAAGCCCATGAAGAGCATGGCCAACAGGATCCAGGGCGATGTTCCGAACAGGCGGTCCAAAACCCACCCGATCAGCGCACCACCGACAGGTGCCCCCACCAGTTCGGCCAAGACGCGGTTGCCGAGACGATAGCTTTCGTCCGCAGCAGGCACCGCCGCCTTACCCGTCCTGGCCGTTTCGGCCTTTTCCGCGCGGGCAAGTCTCTCTTCGAGGGACAGTATCCGCGCATCTTCTCCGACAGGCTCCTGCCCGGGTTCGGTTTCCGCCATGAATTCAACTCGCTTTCCTCGCCCGCCATACGGGCAATCGACCAGGCTGAATTTCATGAAACGGCAAGGCCGCACCCGTCAAGGCGCGGTCCGTTTAGAAAGCGGATACCGACAAGTCAACCCGCCCGATAAGTCATCGGCGGGCCGAAATGGACCAGTATCAAAATGCTATCAATTTGCCGTGGCGCAATAATCCGGGAGGGGGATCGGGCCGGCGCCTTTTCTCTGCCATGCGCCGCCGCCGATGCGATAGGCCTGGCCTTGCTTCACGCGGCTCGCCAGCGTCTGGCATCCGGTCGCGGCCGCCATGTCCGCCACGGTCACGCCGCGCTTGGCGGCAAGATCGGTATAGGCGGCCCGGCGCTTGATATTGATCGCCTCCACGCCCGACCGCACATCGGCCGACACTGTGCCGTTGAAGCCGAGATACCCGTCCGACTGCTCGCCAACGGAGCCGTCCGCCAGCGCGGCGCTCACCGCCGGGGTCTGCGCAAAAGCCCGCGAGGAGATCATGCCGCCGGCGAGAATCACGGCGCCCGCCACCAACACGGCGCCGAAGAGGAAATGGGTCCTGCTCATTGGGGAAACAGCTCCGGATTGTTCTGGATGAGTTCCTTGGCATCCTGTTGCAGCCGCACGACCACTTCCTGCTGCACCTTGACGTTCAGGTTGATCTCGATGGGCTTGTCGGGCGCGCGCACCTGGATACAGCCAGCTACCGCCAGTGTCGCGAGCATAGCGGGAAAGCGCGCCTTCTTCGCGATTGGTACGCCCAGGATTGTTTCGAGTGTCATTCACCCTCCTTGTTTAGGCGCTTCTCGCTGTCCGGGGGCTGAACGGCAAGTTTGTTTTCCAGCACCGTCTGAAATTGCGGCCCCAGGCTACCCCGGATCAGCGCGGATGGATCGACGAAGGACTGGTAGGTGTTGAGCAATCCCCGGAAGGGTGCCTCTATCCTGACATTGAAGATGAACGGCAGGCCAAGGAAGGACCGGCCGATCACGGACTTGCGCGCCTCCTCCGTCCCCTGGTTGACGCCATTGATCGCGAGGCGGGTGACGAACTCCCCGTCCACCGCGCCGTCGAGCAGGATGGTCAGGCATTTGTAGCGCAGCTTCTTCAGCACGTCGAAAGCGAGCTTGCCATAGGTGCCCATGTCCGCATTGGAGACATCGCCCACGTAGGAAAGCGTGCCCGCCTGTCGCAAGGGATCGCACGGCACGGTGAGCGTCTGCGCGTTTTCGACCAGCAGCGGCGGCATCCCTTCCTGCCGCGCCACCAATATTCCGCCCGCAATGCGCCCGCCGCTGGCATCGAAGACCATGGGCAACAGCCCGTCATAGGTGCCCGTCGCGGAGATGTTCTTCAGTTCCATCGTGTTGATGAAGGCGCCGGCGTCGAGGCCGGTCACGCGGAAGATGAGGTGCCGCGCGCCCTTGGCATCGAAGTCCAGCGTCGACGGCCGCAGGGTGAGTCGCCCACCCGCGAACGGCCATTCGCCGCCTTCCACCCGCGCCCGGTTGCCCGGCTGGAGCTGGAACAGAACCCGCCCGTCCCGCACCTCCACACCGGGATTGATGCTTCTTATGGTCGCGACCTGACCGGGCGCGGTCTGGATGGCGAGAAGATCGGTGAAGTTGAGCGTCGTCGCCAGACCCTCCACCGGGCCGAAGGCGGCGGCGAGGTTCATGTTCTCGGTCGTGAAGCTACCCTTGCTGGTAACCGCATTGCCGGCCCAGCGGATTGCGGCTCCGCCGGTCACCGCTCCCTCGACATTGGCGACGACGCCCAGCGCCATGGGGGTCAGGTCGTCGGGCTGGAGCGCGGAGCCGAACCGCAAATTCTCCAGCGCGAACCGTGCCTCGCCGACCCCAGATGAGAGGGTGTGGGTTATATCGACTTTCGCGAACGGACCGCCGCGCGTCGGATGGCGAAGCGTTGCGCTGGCGACGATCCGTCCATCGGCCAGAACCATATGCGCGTCGGGGGCGAGGACCGGGGTGAAACGCGGGCTGGCGGTTTCCGTGTCGGCGATGCGCATCCCGCCATCCACGTCGAGCCGCCCGCCCGCGAATCGCCAGCGCCCCGCCATTTCGCCCAAATTGAGGGGCACCGTGCCGATCCGGCCATGCCCGCCCGCGAACGTTCCACCGATGCCGGAGGCGGCGAACAGTCCTTCAAGCTGTTGCGCGCCGACAAGCACCGGTGCCGCGCTGTCTCCGAACCGCGCCTCCACTCCCTTCGCGCGGAAGCCGGAACGGGAGAGGCCAAAAGCCATCTCCGCCGCCGTGAGCTGGAGCGGGCTTGACCCGATGCGGCCGCCCAGCGCCACGGCGCTGGCCTTCGCGCCGCCGCTCGTCCGGCCCGCGCCGATCCGCAGCATCGCCCCGCCCTCGACCGGGCACAGGCCGAGCGCGGCGCGATCCAGCGCGAGCGTGGCGATACGCAGGCTATCCCAGCGGAGCGGTACACAATTAGGATTGAGAGTCAGTGCTCCACGGGAGGAAAGCGTCCCGGACAGGGGCATCGACACCCCCCTGACGCCACCATCGGCGAGCGGTCCATCCAGCACCATATGCGTCGCGAACCGGCTGACGCCCCCCGGCACGGCAGTAAAGCGGACGGGCGACAGCGCCAGGCGCGCGTTCCCCGCCGCATAGGGCTGGACATCCAGCGTTCCCGATACGCCGCCGCCCGGCGCCGCCGCCAGCGATAGCGCCCCTTGCGGCAGCCCGCCACCGCCAAGCGTGACGCCGCCGGCAAAACTCCAGCGCCGATCCGGCCAGCTGATCGCAGCGCGACCGCCATCGGGCATGGCCAGATGCGCGCCGCTCCTGGCTGCGAAGCGCAGATCGGACAGGCCGGCGCTCCCCCGCGCGCCATCCAGGGTCAGGGCCAGCGCCGCCGACAGGCTGTTGCCGCGCCCCGCCGCCCGAACCGCCTGCGACAGCTTTGCCACCAGCGGCGCAACCGGCGTTCCTGCCGCGCCGGCGGAAAGTCCCGCCAGAGGATCACGGCCCCGCGCGGCGACATCGCGCGTTGACAGGGCGCCGGTCGCCAGCAGCTTCCGCCCCGCACCGCTAAACCGGAACGCCAGTGAGGATGCGCCCGCAACGATTCCCGGCCCATGGAGCGACCCGCCACCGATCCGGCCCTGCCCGCCAAAGCCCTTGCCGTCCGCCTTGCCGTCGAGCAGAGCCTCGATCCGGCCGAGTGTCAGACCTCCGGCCCGACCAGCCGCCGACACCAACCGAACAGTGCCCTTCACGCTGGACAATCTTTCGTCCAGCGTCGCGTCGATATCGACACGGGGGGCCGCCAACGACAATCCCATTTCGGGACAAGCGATCGCGTCGGCCGTGATCGGCCCGGTCAGTTTCGGCACGCCATCGCGCATGCGGATTCGTACATCCGCGATCGCGCGTGTTCCTCCACAGTCGCCCGCGCGCAACCGGGGCACTGCCAGCACTGCGCGGCCCTCGAAGGCTCGGCGCAGATTGCCGCGCCCATCCAGCACCACGCCGACCGCGCCATAATCGCTCGCGAGAGACGCCCGTGCATCGGACAGATCGACGCGCAGGTCCGGCAGCAGCGCTTCGGTCGATCCGCCCTGCCCCATGAATTTGTCCAGTTCGCCCAACGACAGCCTGCCGCCCACCAGACTGCCGCGCAGCCGGACGCCGCCCGCCCGCACCGCCGCAACGGTCGGGCTGATCCCGGCGATCGCGACATCCACCTCCACCCAGCGCGCGGTAAGGTCGGGCCGCCGGGGATCGCCCAGGACGACATCCTCGATCCGTTGCGTGCGCAGGCCGATCGAGGCGATGCGGTACGTCATGCGCACATCGCGCGCGTCAAGTTCGCGCCCGATCAGATTCTCGGCGATCGGTGCGCGGACGATCCACAATCCGCCGAATGTCAGCGCGACGACGCCCGCCGTCGCCAGAAAAGGCGCGACGATACCCCGCCACCGGGATCTCCGCCGCGACGCTTCCGCCCCCTCCACATCGTCAACGATCACGCTCAACCGGCCCGCAACCTCATCATTCCGAGACCATAACGACCCAAACAGCCATTCTATCCCTGCTTGCGCATTTCAAAGCGGCACCATCCTGCGCTATGCAGACCGATGATGCGGGATCAGGTCGATGAGAGCAAGGTAAAGGAAGCCGTCGCGCCCGGTCATCAGGGGCACCGCGCCCGCCTGCGCCAGCGGCTGGCGGATGGGGGGCCGGACTCGCTGCTCGATCATGAACTGCTCGAATATCTCCTCGCCCTCGCCATCCCGCGCCGCGATACGAAACCGCTGGCCAAGGCCCTCATCGCCCGGTTCGGGTCGTTGGGCGGCGTGCTGACGGCTGAGTGGCGGACATTGGCGGGCGTCGACGGGCTGGGCGACACCAGCATCGCCGCAATCAAGATCGTGCAGGCCGCGTCGCTCAGGATGTTGAAGGCAGAGGTGCGTGAGCGCCCCATATTGGCGAGCTGGCAGGCGCTGCTCGACTATCTTCAGGCCGACATGGCCTTTCTCGGCATCGAGCGCGTGCGGGTACTGCATCTCAATGGACGCAACATGCTGATCCATGACGATCATATGGGCGACGGCACGATCGATTCCGCCGCAATCTATGTGCGGGAGGTCATCCGGCGCGCGATGGACCTTTCGAGCGCCAGCGTCATCCTCGTCCACAACCACCCCAGCGGCGCGCCCGACCCCAGCAAGCAGGATATCGCGATCACGCGCGACCTCATCCAGGCGGCCCGCCCACTCGGGATCAGCGTGCTGGATCATATCATCATCGGTCAGGGCCAGCATCGCAGCATGCGGTCGATGGGACTGATCTGACGGACACGAGAGGCCGGGCGGCTGATGTTGAGGCAAGCCGCCCGGACCCGGTCATTATGATTTCAGCGACCCGTCAGGCTTAGCCGCCAAGGAAAGAAGTGAGTTCCGCCTTGGTGACGATGCTGTCCTTGTTCTTGTCCGCCGCGCTCAAGGCAGCGCTGGAATATTGCGTGACCGCCGCTGCGTCGGCCGGCTTGCCTTCGGCGGCGATTTCGGCCGTCTTCAGGTCGGAAATCCACTGCTTGAACTCTGCGTCGGACAATTTGCCGTCCTTGTCGGCGTCATATTTGGGGAAGCCTGCCTCGACCACGGCGGCGACCTGTGCGTTGGCAGACGCGGGAGCCGTGCCGGCGGCGGGGTCGGCCTGCGCGGTCGCGCCTGCGTCACCATTCGGCGTCGCGGCCCCGGCTGTGTTGAGGTCGCCCGGTACGCCCTGCTGGCCCTGATTGGGTGCGGGCTGGCTCGTGGGAGCGGGCCTGGTTCCGCTGGACGGCGCCTGCGCGAAGGCGGTGGACGCAGCCAGGGCTGCGATCGAAATGGCTGCGAATTTCATCATGGAATCATCGTCTCCGATTTGGTCGGCCCATGCCGCCTGTTAAGGGCAGGAGGCGGGCCAGTTGTGATTGCGAAAGGCTAATGCCCGAATCAGCAGCGCGGTTTCCTGCGGTCCAAACGGTTCATCGCTGGAACGGCCCGATTCGGGCCGATACCGTCGCGCCGACGCGACGGACCGAGCCGAGGCAGCCATGCTGGCATTCCGGGCAAAAGCCGCTAAAGGCTCCGGCAACACCGCACACAACAGCTCAAGACAGGAGCCACGACGATGGTCCCCCGCTACGCCCGCCCCGAGATGACCGCTATATGGGCCGCCGAAAACCGCTTCCGCATCTGGTTCGAGATCGAGGCCCATGCGACGGACGCGCTCGCCAATCTGGGCGTCGTGCCCAAATCGGCGGCCGAGGCCCTGTGGAAATGGTGGGCGACCAACCCCGCCATCGACGTGGAGGCCATCGACGCGATCGAGGCGGTGACCAAGCATGACGTCATCGCTTTCCTCACCTGGGTGGCTGAGCAGGTGGGCGACGAAGCGCGCTTCATGCACCAGGGCATGACCAGTTCCGACGTGCTCGACACCTGCCTTGCCGTGCAACTCGCGCAGGCCAGCGACATCCTCCTCGCCGACATCGACAGGCTGCTGGAGGCGATCAAGCGTCGCGCGTTCGAACATAAGCTGACCCCGACCATCGGCCGCAGCCACGGCATCCACGCCGAACCCGTGACCTTCGGACTCAAGATGGCCGAAGCCTATGCCGAATTCAGCCGCTGCAAGACGCGCCTCGTCGCCGCGCGCGAGGAGATCGCGACCTGCGCCATCTCGGGCGCGGTCGGCACCTTCGCCAACATCGACCCGCGCGTCGAGGTGCATGTCGCCGCCGAGCTTGGCCTTGCTGTCGAACCGGTCTCCACGCAGGTCATCCCGCGCGACCGCCATGCGATGTTCTTCGCCACGCTGGGCGTCATCGCCTCTTCCATCGAGCGGCTCGCCGTCGAGGTCCGCCACCTCCAGCGCACGGAGGTGCTGGAAGCGGAGGAATATTTCTCGCCCGGCCAAAAGGGGTCGTCGGCGATGCCGCACAAGCGCAACCCGGTGCTGACGGAAAATCTCACCGGCCTCGCCCGCGTCGTTCGCGCCGCCGTGACGCCGGCCCTCGAAAATGTCGCGCTCTGGCATGAGCGGGACATCAGCCATTCGTCGGTGGAGCGCTTCTTCGGTCCCGACGCGACCATCACGCTCGACTTCGCGCTGGCCCGCCTCACTGGCGTGATCGACAAATTGCTCATCTACCCCGAGCGGATGATGAAGAACCTCAACCGCATGGGCGGCCTCGTCCATTCACAACGCGTCCTGCTCGCCCTGACGCAGGCGGGCATGAGCCGCGAGGACAGCTACAAGGTCGTCCAGCGCAACGCGATGAAGGTGTGGGAGTCCGACGGCACCCTCTCCCTCCTCGATCTGCTGAAAGCGGACCCGGAGGTATCGGCGCATATCGGCGGCGCCGAACTGGAGGAAAAGTTCGATCTCGACTATCACCTCGCCCATGTCGACACGATCTTCGCGCGGGTATTCGGGGCGGCATAATGCTACCCCTGTAATCTACGTATAGTTTCGAGGTCCGTTACGATTTGGGAAGGTTTCCCTATTACACTCTCCGCAAGAGGGTGTGCATAGGAGAAGCAATAATGTTCCGGTTCGGCATTTCCGCCAAATTCTTGACGGCCTTCACGCTGCTGCTCGCGGTGATGGCCGGCATGGGCATTTTCGCGATCAACAAGATCGGTGAAGTAAATGGCCTGTCGCTGGAAATGCGCAACCGCTGGCTGCCCGCCTCCCAGATTATCGGCGACATCCACGCCTATACGTCGCAGTACCGGATCAAGCAGAGCGAACATATCGCCGGCGCCACGCCCCAGGCCAAGGCCCGGTCCGAAAAGCTGATGCGCAACGCGCAGGCCGCCATCGACGGCATGCTGAAGGATTACAAGCCGCTGCTGGAATCCAAGGAACAGAAGGCGCTGTTCACCAGCCTGCAGGCCGATTGGGCAAAATATACCCAGTCCAGCGAGACGCTGATCCGCCTGTCCAACGCCAATGATCCCGCCGTGACCGACACGTTCAACGGCGAGGCACTCGATAGCTTCTACGCCGTTGAGGACGACATTCTCCAACTGATTGACCTGAACGGCAAGGGCGCGACCGCGCTGTCGACCAGGAGCGACAAGATCTACACCGAAGCCCGCAAATTCACCGTGGGCGCGGTCGGTGCCGCGTTGGCCATGGCGATCGCCCTCCTCCTTCTCCTGATGCGCACCGTGGCACGTCCCATTTCCAAGATGAGCACCGCGGTCGGTCGCCTCGTCGAGGGTGATCTGGCGGTCGATGTGCCCGGTCTCAGGCGCAAGGACGAACTGGGCAGCCTCGCCCGTGCGCTCGACGGGTTCAAGGAACTGTTCGCCGCCGACCAGAAGCGCGCGCAGCAGGAAATCGAGCGCGCCCGCGACGCGCAGGTGACGATCGACGCCATTGGTGGTGGCCTCATCGCGCTGGCGGAGGGCAATCTGACCTATCGCGTCGACGAGAATGGGCACGGCGCCCTCGCCAAACTGCATGTCGACTATAATGAAGCCGTCGCCCGCCTTGCCGACGTGCTGGGCCATATCGTCGATGGCTGCCATACGATCAAGAGCGGCACGAGCGAGATCGCCTCGGCGTCGTCCGACCTGTCGCGCCGGACGGAGCGCCAGGCGGAATCCCTCGCCCATGCCTCGCGCACCCTCTCCGAATTCACCGGCACGGTGAAAGTCGCCGCCGACAACGCCCGCCAGACCAGCAGCCGCCTGGGCGTGGCGCGCCAGTCGGCGGAGAATGTCGATGACACCGCCAAGAAGGCGATCGTCGCGATGCGCCATATCGAGGCATCGTCGAAGGAGATGACCGACATCATCACGACCATCGACGGGCTGGCTTTCCAGACCAACCTCCTCGCGCTCAACGCCGGCGTCGAGGCGGCGCGCGCGGGGCAATCGGGTGCGGGCTTTGCCGTCGTGGCGCAGGAGGTGCGCAACCTGGCCCAGCGGTCGGGCGAAGCGGCGGCGTCGATCCGCAAGCTCGTCATGACTTCCGGTGCGCAGATCAACGAGGGTGTTTCGCTGGTCGAGAGCAGCGGCGACGCGCTGCGCCAGATCGTGAACGAAGTCGCCTCCGTCTGCGAACTGGTCGATGAGATCGCCGAGGCCGCGCAAAAGCAGGCCAGCGGCATCGCGGAAATCTCCGGCATGGTCACCTCCATGGACGAAGCGACGCAGCAGAATGCGGCGATGGTCGAGGAAAGCTCCGCCAGCACCCGCAATCTTTCGGATGAAACCGGCCGGCTGGTCGAGCAACTCGGCACCTTCCGCCTCGCGCGGCAGCAGGGGGGCGCCCGTCCCACCGGTCACGCCGCCCATCGGGCGCCCGCCCCCGCCTTCCACGGCAACGCCGCGGTCAAGGTCGACGAGGACGACTGGACTTCCTTCTGACTTTACAAGGATGTGTCCCACGCCGGATGCATCGCGTTTCCGACTGGGCCGTCATCTCTTTCGAGGTGACGGCCTTTTCCTTTCCCATCGACTATCCGTCTTGTTGCGGTTGCGAAAAACTTCCCCAAAAACGGGGTTAATTCGCTGCTAACCACAGTCCGAAACCAGGAAGTGGCACATCGTCCTTAAAGACGGGGGCACGCCCGGGGGCGTCCAGAATATTCGAGAGGGAAAAAGAAGATGTTCAAATCCGTTTCCAGGAAAGTCGCGATGGGCGCCGCTGCTGCCATGGTCCTCGCTTCGCCGCTGTTTGCCCAGTCCGTCGATTGGCAAAAGCAGGTCGCCCGCGTGATCGCGGCGAAACAGACCTATCCCCGCACCGCCCAGATGCGCGGCGAGGAAGGCACCGCCAAGGTCAAGGTCTATGTCGGCGCCGATGGTTCGGTGCAGAAGACGGAACTGGTCTCCACCTCCGGTTCCTCGACGCTCGACAAGGAAGCGCTGGCGCTTCCCGTAAAGGCCGGCGCCCTGCCCGCCCCCGCCGGCGGCGCGACCGCGGTGGTGTTGCCCTTCACCTGGAAACTGCTCTGAACCATCCGGAATAGGTCCGTTTCCCAGGGGACTGGCGCCGACAGGCGCCGGTCCCCTGCTGCATTATGGCCCTGCTAGGCAACGGCTCATCGACAGGCTATGGTCCCTGGCCAGAGCGAGGAGGCCGGCTTTAATCATGCAGTTTCTGAAAACCGCCTTCTGGGTCATACTGGCCGTCGCCATCGCACTTTTTTCCAAGGCGAACTGGGACATTCAGCCGAGCTATACCGGGCGGGTGCCGATCAAGCTGTGGGATGACTGGATATTGCTCGTCCGCCTGCCGGTGCTGATCGTCTTCGCCTTTCTGCTTGGCCTGCTGCCGATGTGGATCTTCGCACGGGTCACGCGCTGGCGCATCCATCGCCGCCTCGAAAGCGCACAGCAGGCGCTGGCCGCGACGGCCCCGCCCATCGTGCCGTCGGCGGAAGCCGCCGCCGCGATCCTGCCGTCCGGCGACACGGCGCATGACGCGGCGGAAAATGCGGGATTTCGTCCGTGAGCAGCGCCATCTACGTCGCGGTCGACACGCCCAACCTCGACAGGGCGGTTCACATCGTTTCCCAGGTTCGGCGGCATGTCGGCGGTATCAAGCTGGGCCTCGAATTTTTCTGCGCCAATGGCCATCATGGCGTGCGCGAAATCCACAAGTTCGGTCTGCCGATTTTCCTCGACCTGAAACTGCACGATATCCCCAACACCGTGGCCAAGGCGGTCCAGGCGATCAATGCGCTGGAACCGGCCATCGTCACGATCCATGCCGCCGGCGGCCGGGCGATGATGGAGGATGCCAAGGCCGCGGCCCACACCCACACCAAAATCGTGGCTGTGTCCGTGCTGACCAGCCTCGACGAACGCGACCTTGCCGACATCGGCGTGGCGGGCAGCGCGCACGAGCAGGTCGACCGCCTCGCCGCGCTCGCGAAGGACGCGGGACTGGACGGCCTCGTCTGCTCCGGTGCGGAGGTCGCGCATATCCGTAAGCTCTGGCACGACAGCTTCCTCGTCGTGCCTGGCGTGCGCCCTACGGGTGGCGCGCTGGGCGACCAGAAGCGCGCCGTGACACCGCGTCAGGCACTGGACGCGGGCGCCTCCATCCTCGTCATCGGCCGCCCGATCACGCAGGCGACCAACCCGGACATGGCGGCGCGCGAGATCGAAGCGACGCTTTGAACCAACGACAACCCGGAGGACACACATGGCGCTTTCGCTCTATCAGGCCACTATCGCCCAATATCTCCAACTGCTTCCCGCCGCCGTCGCCAATCTCGACCGCGCGGAAGCCTGGGCGGGGGAACAGCGAATTTCGGCGGAGGACATGCTGGGCAAGCGCATCGCTCCCGACATGTGGTCCTTCGCCACGCAGATACGGCAGGTCGTGCATCATTCGGCAGGTGCCTTGAAGGGGGCCGCCGCCGGTGCTTTCTCGCCCGATGTGGATCAGGGCCTGTACGACTTCGCGACGCTGCGGACGTTGCTGACCGACGCGATCGCCTATCTGGAAAGTCTGGACGATGCCGCGCTTGACGCCATCGCGGGCAATGAGGTCGCCTTCAGCTTTGGCGGGCAGGTGCGGATGCGCTTCGTCGCGGAGGATTTCCTCCTCTCCTTCTCGCAGCCCAATTTTTATTTCCACGCCAGCATGATCTACGCGATCCTGCGCGGCCTGGGCGTGTCGATCGGCAAGCGCGACTTCCTCGGCAAGCCCCGGATCATCCAGCCGGCCTGACCGCGCCCCTTGAAACGGGCGACTTCGGGGGCATTTGGCCGTAGGAAGCGCCATGTCCCGAATCGCCATCAAGATTTGCGGTCTCTCGACCGCCGAAACGCTGCAAGCCGCGCTGGACCATGGCGCGACCCATGTAGGATTCGTCCATTTCGCGAAAAGCCCGCGCCATCTCGACCTGACCACGCTCGCCGGCCTCGCCGCGCGCGCGCCGTCCCATGTCGGGCGGGTGGCAGTGCTGGTCGATCCGGACGACGCGCTGGTCGAGACGCTGGTCGCGGCGGGCGGGATCAGCGCTCTCCAGCTTCATGGACGCGAGACACCGCAGCGCGCGGCCGAGATCGCCTCCCGCTCCGGGCTGGAAATCTGGAAGGCCGTGTCGGTCAAGCGCGCCGGGGATATCGCCTCGGCCGCTGCCTATACCGGCGCGGCCCACCGCATCCTCTTCGACGCCAAGACTCCCGACAGTGCGGAATTGCCGGGCGGCATGGGGATGCGCTTCGACTGGGGATTGCTGGCCGATTATCGGGGCGACCTTCCCTGGGCGCTGTCCGGCGGGCTGGATGCGGACAATGTCGCAGCCGCCGTCAGACAGACCGGCGCGCTCCTCGTCGATGTTTCCTCGGGCGTGGAAAGCGCGCCGGGTGTCAAGGCGGTGGACAAGATCGCCGCCTTCTGCAAAGCGGTGGCGCAATGTTGACGCCCGATTTCTCTGTATCTGTCGCTGGCCTCTGGGCGCGATGGCGCTGATCGCTTCTTCACGCATTGAAGCGAATGGCTCCCCGTACCGGAAAGACTGAAATCCCATGACCGACAGCATGACCTTACCCAACAGCCTGCGATCCCAGCCCGACGCACGCGGCCATTTCGGCGAATTTGGTGGCCGCTATGTCGCCGAGACGCTGATGCCGTTGATCCTCGACCTGGAACGCGAATATCGCGCGGCCAAGCAGGATCCGGCGTTCGATGCCGAGTTTCAGGAACTGCTGCGCCAATATGTGGGCCGGCCCAACCCGCTCTATTTCGCGCGCCGCCTGACCGAGGAACTTGGCGGCGCGAAAATCTATCTGAAGCGCGAGGAACTGAACCACACCGGCGCGCACAAGATCAACAATTGCATCGGTCAGATCCTGCTGGCGAAGCGCATGGGCAAGACGCGGATCATCGCCGAAACCGGCGCCGGCCAGCATGGCGTCGCCACCGCGACCGTGGCGGCCCTGTTCAACATTCCCTGCACCATCTTCATGGGCGCGGTCGATGTCGAGCGGCAGCGCCCCAATGTGTTCCGCATGAAGCTGCTCGGCGCGGAGGTGCGCGCGGTGGAATCGGGCACGCGGACGCTCAAGGACGCGATGAACGAGGCGCTCAGAGACTGGGTCGCCAACGTCCACGACACATTCTACATCATCGGCACCGCCGCCGGGCCGCACCCCTACCCGGAGCTGGTCCGCGACTTCCAGTCGGTGATCGGCAAGGAAGCGCGCGAGCAGATATTGGCCGCCGAGGGCCGCCTGCCGGACATGCTGGTCGCCTGTGTCGGCGGCGGCTCCAACGCGATCGGCCTGTTCCACCCCTTCCTCGATGATGTGGACGTGCAGATGGTCGGCGTCGAGGCAGCGGGCGAGGGCCTGGAAGCCCGCCATGCCGCCAGCCTCGCGGGCGGCTCGCCCGGTATCCTTCACGGCAACAAGACTTATCTGCTACAGGACGAGGACGGCCAGATCACCGACGCGCACAGCATTTCGGCGGGCCTCGACTATCCCGGCATCGGCCCGGAACATAGCTGGCTGCACTCGATCGGCCGGGTCCGCTACGAGCCGGTGACCGATGACGAGGCACTCGCCGCCTTCCAGAAGCTGTGCCGGCTGGAGGGCATCATCCCCGCGCTCGAATCCGCGCATGCGCTCGCCGCGCTGGAACGGATCGCGCCGGCTCTGGGCAAGGATCGGATCATCGTCGTCAGCCTGTCGGGACGGGGTGACAAGGACATCTTCTCCGTCGCGCAAGCGCTGGGGGTGGAACTGTGACCCGCCTCGTCACC
>Ga0207674_10003072_pt1 | contig 20651 bp, 12 predicted proteins | sample KBSCornC72_FD_184303 | JGI IMG/M metagenome (GOLD analysis project Ga0207674, IMG submission 184303) | Corn rhizosphere microbial communities from Kellogg Biological Station, Michigan, USA - KBS Corn C7-2 (SPAdes) (version 2) | ecosystem: Host-associated > Plants > Roots > Rhizosphere > Soil ...
GTCTGTGCCTTCCGGCGGAGTACCCGGCTGGATTCGTATCTCGTATGAGGATCTCCTTTTACCAGCACAAGGCTGGAAACTCCATATCGCCGCGAGCAATGCGACTGCCGAGCAGACGCTGCACTGTGTTCTGCCGATCCTGCTGGCGCGCTGCGCTACGTTTAAACTCGTAGAATCCACAAATGCTCTGGCGCAACTCAACGAAGGACTGGCGGGCCTCAGCCAGATTGGCAAGTTTCTCACCGTCTACCCCAGAAGCGATGAGGAAGCAATTGATCTGGCTCGCGCACTGGATGAAGCCACGCGCGAACTCCACGCACCCGCAGTCCCTTCCGACCGTCCCTTATACGCGGGGAGCATTGTCCATTATCGCTACGGTGGCTTTCAGCCTCAGGTGATGCAGACAGCCTGGGGAAGTTATCAGCTCCTACTACAAACGCCAGATCACGAGCTGATTGCAGACCAGCGAACCACGACGTACACGCCTCCTGCCTGGGCCACTGATCCTTTTCTCGCTGCCGGAATAGCCAGCGAGCTTCCTTCCCCGAAGCTCTTTATTGGCGAGCGCTATTTGTTGCTCACAACCTTGCATCAATCAGCTCAAAGTCAGGTTCATCTCGCGGCTGATCTCCTGGAACCCCGACGCTGTATGGTCAAACATCCTGGCCTGGCCTTTGTGCGCGGAACAGAGCACACACTCGACCCCATGTGCTCGCAGCTGCGCCATGAAGCCAGCGTACTCCAGGCTCTGGCCCCACACCCTGGTTTCCCCGCCTTTTATGACCTTGTGGAAGAGCAAGGGGAAACGCTGCTTATCATGGAAGATATGGAGGGGGAAACGTTGGAAGTGTCTTTGCGTCGCCTGAGGCAACGCGGCCTCACCCTCCCACTTGAACAACTCATCGCCTGGGGTAAAGAACTTGCGGCACTGCTCGCCGTTATGCATAGCAAAGGATTAATTCATCGAGATATTAAATCGACAAATATCATGGTTGCCCCGGATAACTCTTTACGCCTCCTGGATTTCGGTTTCTCGCGGCAGATTGGCAGCGAAGCGCAGGCTTCTAGCGGAGGCACTTTTGGCTATATGTCGCCGCAACACAGGAATGGCGAACCTGCTCGAATCAGCGACGATATCTATGCGCTTGGCGCGGTGCTCTATTTCCTGGCGACAGGTGCAGAACCCTCTCTGGCTCCCTATCAGAAATCACTAAATGTACGTCCATTGACTCTGCTCAATCCTCACTTGCCCGCCGATCTGGCCTCCTTAATTGAGCGTTGCCTGGCTCCAGACCTCTCAGCCCGTTTCGCCTCCGCTCTGGAGATAGAACGCGCACTCTCGTCGATCCAGCTTCGGTCAGAGAACGAGTTCTCGCTGACTCGGCGAACAGAGATACAACAATCCGCCTGGCAAATGCCTGCCGAACACTATCACCAATTAGCGCGCCGCCTGGGCGAAACGTTATGTCAGGTTGCTCAACCTGACCCGGAGAGTGAGGGACTGCGCTGGCGCAGCACGGCCTATGTTGGCAAAGGAATGTATCCCCGCGATGTCAATATGGGAAATGCTGGCACCCTTCTTGCTCTGGCTGAACTGGTCGACGCCTTTCAAGTGCAACGCCAACGTGACACCCTGGTAGAAGGCGCGCGCTGGCTGGCTGCATCTCATCCTCTACCTGGGGAGCGTCTCGCGGGACTGTACATTGGTGAGTCAGGAATCGGAGCCGCGCTGCTCCGCGCCGGCCAGGTACTGGACGATCCAGATCTGATTTCGCTGGCAATGAAGCAGGGGTACGAGATTGCGCAACTCCCCTTTCGTTCTCCAGATCTCTTTAATGGCACGGCTGGCCGTATACGTTATCTCCTCTGGCTCTGGGATACCACAAAGGAAAACGAAATGCTCTCCCTGGCATTGCAGGCTGGCCAGTGGTTGGTCGAACACGGAGAAGAGACAAACAACCACGAACTGTACTGGCGCATTCCTTCAGGGTATGGTGGCATGAGTGGCAAGATCTATCCGGGTTATGCGCACGGGGCTGCGGGCATTGCCGATGTGCTGCTGGACCTCTATGAAGCCACACAACAGGAAATGTTTCTCACGGCTGCGCTCCGAGCCGGGCGCTGGTTGCAACGCCTGGCCATACCAGTTCTGGCCGATCAAAGCGGGCTAGATTGGCCTGCAAGTGAAGGTGAACCGCCTCATGGAGCGCACTGGTGCCATGGAGCAACCGGCATAGGCAGCTTTTTCCTTCATTTAGCCCAACTGGATGTCTTTTCGGAGGCGTTCACTATTGCTCAGCGGGCGGCTCGCACCGTTGCATATGGCAGTCGCACCTGTAGCCCGGTTCTTTGTCATGGGCTGTCTGGCAATATCGAGTTTTTACTGGATATGTTTCAAAAGACAAAAGACACACAATATCAGGAGTGGGCATTTGAACTGGCAGCGCTCATGGAAGCCTTCGCCCAGGAAAAGGACGGCTTGCTCACCTGGCCCTCGGAAGTTCCCCTTACAACAACACCAGACTATCAGGTGGGCTATGCCGGAGTTGCTGTAACATTGCTGAGGCTTGGAGATATGCAGCGTCCACGTCAACTTAGCCGAGAGGGTTTCGCCTATCAGGCTCACACGCACAACACGCATAACTACAAAGACGCAGACCCTCACACAATTTGCGGCACAACTCTCGTCCTTTGGCCAGAAGTTGAGCGCTGAATTGTTCCTTCGGCCAGAAGCTATCAGCCCGCTGTTTCATCTTGATCCATCATCAGTCCACAGGCAGAACAGCGAAACACGCGATCTTCCCCAGTGGAATGCTGGAATTTGAGATGTATATAACAGATGCGGCTATCCTCTGATGCAACCGCCCTATCGCCGCCAATGGCGAGCATTGGCGGCGATAGGGCGGTTGCGCCTCGCGGTGCTAGCGTTAGCGCATCTGGCAAAAGCTCTGACGCGGTCACTTGTCCTGGGAGGACTTGCTGCTGTTGAACACTCCGGTTGGCTCCGCTAACGTTTATACATTATTTATATCAACCCCCTCTGCGTTTATGGGCTGTTTACGCTTCCTCAACTATACTTTTCCCACAGACACATAAGGCGCTTCACCTTTAATGGCATGTGACAGGTCTGGCGGAAGCGCCTGGGCCAGCAGTTCGCATGCGATAGCTCAAACTGGTGCGCAACGCAAAAGTGCCAGGAGATCAACGGAGAAAGGGGTTCGGTGATCACCGATCATAACATGACAGTGATGGACGTAACTCTTACCCAGGCAATACATGAACACAGTACATATGCCATTGAATTACGCAACGTTACCAAACAGTTCCGCACGCCAACAGGTGGAATCTACACTGCGCTCCAGGATTTGACTTTGAGCGTTGCCCCTGGCGAATTTTGCGCCATTGTTGGTCCAACCGGCTGCGGTAAGTCAACCACGCTGAGCCTGATTTCTGGTCTGGCACAACCGGAGGCTGGCGAGACGATGGTGATGGGCAAACGTGTGCAGGACATCGATCCAAGCATTGGCTACGTTTTTCAATCCGACGCTGTTTTCCCCTGGCGCAACGTGCTCAAAAACGTCGCTGCTGGCCCGCTCTTTCGCGGCGTCAAGAAGGCTGAGGCGTATACACGGGCGCGCGAGTGGATCGCTCGCGTGGGCCTGGCTGGCTTCGAGGATCGTTATCCATACCAGCTCTCCGGTGGGATGCGCAAACGTGTAGCGCTGGCTCAGACCTTTATCAATGAGCCGCAAATCTTGTTGATGGATGAACCGTTTAGCGCGCTGGATGTACAGACACGTACCCTGATGGGAGATGAATTGCTCGAACTATGGTCGTCGGCTTCAGCCTCGGTGGTTTTTGTGACCCACGATCTGGAAGAAGCGATCGCCCTGGCCGATAAGGTCTGTGTACTTACAGCTGCCCCGGCCACCGTCAAAGGCATCTTCACCATCGATTTGCCGCGCCCACGCAATGTCGAGGAGATCCGCTTTGATCCGCGCTTTGTCCAACTCTATCATGAAATCTGGGAAGCACTACGCAACGAGGTACACATCAGCTATGAACGTAATAAGCAACTGGGTCACTAAACCATCGGCGACCTCTGGGAAGCGTCCGCGCACCTCGACATCTTTCCGCCGCGGCCTGCTGGTCAACACGCTGCGCATCGTATTTCTGGTTCTGGTTATTGGCGGCTGGGAGCTTGGCGCGCGCACAGCAATTATCGATCCCTTTTTCTGGGGCGAGCCAAGCGGGATCTGGCAGCAGATTGTCACATGGGTGACACAGGGAACCGCGCAAGGTCCGTTATTGGTACAAATTGCAGTCACGTTGGAAGAAACTATCATTGGTTTTGTGATCGGCGTGGTTCTCGGTGTAATCTTTGGCGTGGTGCTTGGACGTAACCGCTTCCTGGCAGATATTCTCGGTCCCTACATTAAGGCGCTCAATGCCATCCCACGCGTGATGTTAGGCCCGCTTCTGATTATCGCGTTGGGGCTTGGCATGCAGTCGAAGGTCGTACTCTCCGTGATTATGGTCTTCTTTATCGTCTTCTTCAACGCCTTCCAGGGCGTGCGGGAAGTCGATCGCAACCTGTTAGCCAACGCGCGTATCCTGGGTGCCAGCCAGCGTCGTCTCTCGACAGCCGTGATTATTCCTTCGGCGCTCTCGTGGATACTGGCCAGCCTGCACACCAGCTTTAGTTTCGCACTGGTCGGAGCGGTGGTCGGCGAATTTCTCGGTGCGACTCAGGGCATCGGCTTGCTGGTCCAGGTCGCTATGAACAACTTCAACGCAAACGGCGTCTTCGCAGCCATCATCATTCTGGCAGTGGTTTCATTAGTGATGGAAGTTTTAATCACCATGCTGGAGAATCGCTTGATCCGCTGGCGGCCCAATGCGAACAACGACGGCATGACCATGTAGCATCACATCGAGCAACAATGGAGCGTTGGCTTACGCCGCGCGCAAAGAGCGATGTAAACCGGAGTCCCATACGCCGATTTGATAAATATCTTGCTCGCGGCCTTTTGCTCGCGGCAATCATCGTCAAACATCGTCCCTCTGTGACAGCACAGAATCGAAAGGAAAGAACCTATGAAATCGTGGAGTCAGAGACTCTTGCTCGTTGGCGGCCTTATCATGGCTCTTCTTCTCGCGGCCTGCGGTAATAGCGGCCCCACTACCAGCAACGGAAAAATCCATCTGCAGATCATGGTTGGCGGCATGAGCAAGCAGATCTATTTGCCTAACGAGCTGACGCAACGACTCGGATATTTTTCTCAGCAGGGACTCGATGTTACCCTGCTCGACGAGGCTTCTGGCCAGTCTTCTGAGGATGAAGTGCTGGCGGGTCAGGTTGATGCTGGCTCCGGCTCATACAACCACACGATCGAGCTGCAAGCTGCGGGCAAGCAGATGGAATGTGTGGTACAGCTTGATGTTGCTCCGGGCGAGGCCGAGGTAGTATCAGCTAAAGAGGCCAATCAGATCCACTCGTGGGCCGATCTTAAAGGCAAAAATCTGGGCGTTACAGAGTTGGGTTCGGGTACTCAGACGCTCAGCACTGTGCTGCTGCACCGGGCTGGCGTATCCCCAAGCGACGTCCATTTCATCCCCGTGGGTGCCGGCGACACCTTCATTGCTGCGATGCAGCAGGGCCGTATCGATGCTGGCATGACCACCGAGCCGACGATTTCACGTCTCGTATCGAGTGGTCAGGGCAAAGTGTTAACCGACCTGCGCAACCCTCAGTCGACTTCAGCGGCGCTCGGCGGCAATTATCCGTTCATCTGCCTCTTCATGAAGAATAGTTATGTCAATGCGAACAAACCGATTGTGCAGAAGCTGGTGAACGCCTACGTCGAAACCCTGCAATGGATGCACACACACAGCGCGGCTGAGATCGCTGCCAAGATGCCTGCCGATTACTATGCTGGCAATAAGTCTCAGTATATTACCGCATTGCAGAACCAGACGGCCATTTTCAGCCCCGATGGACGTATGCCTTCGGACGGCCCGCAGTCTGTCCTCAACACTGAGAACGAAACGAACACCTCAGTACAGGGCAAAACGATTGACCTGAGCGCTACCTTCACCAACGAGTTTGTGGATAATGCGCCGGGCAACTAAATTAGCTGCCTGAATGTAATGACAACCGATGTCCTCTTTCTTGAAGTTGATAGTCTCAAGAAAGAGGACATCGGTTGTCACTATTCGAACTTTGCGCGGATTCACATGGCTGATTTTTTATACCAGCAGCGCAATCTTCTACGCGACGAACCGATAGCCGACGCCAGGTTCGGTGAGCAGGTGGCGTGGGTTGGCAGGGTCTGCTTCCAACTTCTGACGGAGACGATTGATATAGACACGCAGGTATTCGGCCTCACCACCATACTCAGGTCCCCAGATACTCTGAAGGAGCATCCGATGCGTGAGGACTTTGCCCGCGTTGCTGACCAGTTCTTTCAGGACGGCAAATTCGGTGGGCGAGAGGCGCACCTCAGTATCCCGCAGGCGCACAACGCGCGCGGTCAGATCGATCGAGAGTTCGCCGAATTGCCTGGAGCTGCTTGCGGTTGGGGTAATTTCGCCCTGAGTGCGGCGCAACACGGCGCGCACGCGAGCCAGAAGCTCTTCTACGCCAAACGGTTTCGTCAGATAATCGTCAGCGCCCAGGTCGAGTGCGGTAACTTTGTCACTCTCGTCATCCAGTGCGGTCAGGACGATAATGGGGACACTGGAGTGTTCGCGTACACGCCGACAGACCTCAAGACCATCCATACGTGGCATCATGATGTCCAGGATCAGCAGATGGGGACTTTCTCTCTCCCACGTAGCGACGGCCTCTAACCCGTTGCTCGCTTCCAGAACCTCGAAGCCCCGCGCGCGCAAATTGCGGCTCACGAAATCGCGTAGCGCTAGCTCATCCTCGGCCACGAGAATGCGCCTGGTTATGCCAGTCATGTACTCATCCTTTCCTGCTGCAAAGGCGACGTGATTGCTGTGAGTCCGCCAGATGTGCCTTCCTCAGTCGGCGGGACCGTTGGCAGCGAGAACGCGATAGTCGTTCCCTGTTCGCTACTCCGCGCCCAGATGGTGCCTCCGTGCGCTTCAATAAAGGCTTTACAGATGGCCAGGCCCAGACCTGTGCCGCCCGAACGCCGCTGGCGACCCTGACGTGCCTGGTAGAAGCGCTCGAAGACGTGTGGGAGTTCGTCAGGCTCAATGCCAGGCCCGCTATCCGTTACCGCGAGTATAATTTGCTCATCCTGATGCACGGCGCTAATCCTGACCCCGCTCGCGCTATAGGTCAGCGCATTTGCGAGGAGATTATGCAGCACAACCTCGATACGCGCGCTATCTATATCAACCAGCGATAGATCAACGGGAAGATCTATTTCGATACGATTGCCCTGCTTGCTAAACCGTTCAACAATCTTTGCGACCAGATCGCTGACCCTGGCAGGGCTGCGATTGAGCAGCAGAAGCCCGGCTTCCTGGCGTGAGAGATCGAGCAGATTGCTCACGAGTTGTGCCAGGCGGTCAGCCTCACCGCTGATAGTTTGCAGGAAGTGACGCTCATCCTCCTGCGACCAGATCACGTCCTGTTGCAGAAGAGTCGAGGCGTGGCCTTTGATCGCGGCCAATGGTGTGCGCAACTCATGCCCTACCGCCGCCAGCAGTGTTGTTTTGAACTCGTCCATTTCGCGCTCTCGTGTGATATCGCGCAATAATAGCCCTCGCCCGATCGCTCTGTCAGGCTCGTCCTTTACGTCAAAGAGGCGTAGATGAATAACACGGCGTTTGCCCTCGCTGCGAATTTCAACGACCAGCTCCGTTGTCTCCGCTGCTTCAGCACGCGCCAGTGTCTGCGCGCATTTTTCAGGATCAACCGCTTCCGCGAGGAGAGCTTCATAGAGTGTGCTGATGGGACGGCGAACAAAGGCTTCGCCCGGCAGCCTCGCCAGCGCGCGTGCTCCCAGGTTGGCATAGAGGACCACGCCATCGATCCCGGTCAGCACCAACCCATCACTCATACTGCTCATAATCGCTTCCAGCCTTTGCTTTTCTTCGGCTGCCTGTTGATAGAGTTGCTTATTTTCCTGGGCTATCTCGCGTAGTCGCTCGTCGCTTCGCTCATAGAGGATCGCATGTTCCCAGGCGAGCGTGGCGTAATTGGCAAAGGTGAGCAGCAAATCCACTTCGTTCTGATCGAACGGACGCGGCTCTATGCGATGGACCAGCAGAACAACGCTGCCCGCATGTCGGCTAATGATTGGGATAGCCAGGACAGCGCGGAAGCCTTCATCATAAGAGAGAGATGGTGACGTCTGATGAGGAGTGAGCAGTTTTTGGATTGGTTTGCGCTCGCGCAGGGCCAGTACAGCGGATGAACTCATATTCTCCGGTACAAGTGAGAGTTTATCCTCGTAGCGCGCGCTATGCCCGGCGCTGGCGAGCACGCGCAAGACCTTCTGTTCGTCTGGCAGGAGCACAGCGGCAGCTTGAACATCCACCAGACGACGTACCTCCTGGATAATCTTGCTGACGACCGCGTGTGGGTCAAGCGAACCGACAATCGCATTTGAGGTTTCCAGCAGCGTGCGCAATTCGCTGAGCTTTTCCAACCCATCGCGTTCCAGACGGATCAGTGAACCGGCCAGATTGCCCACCTCATCAGCACGCATTGCAAGCACCCTGGCGTCGGTGGGGATCGCCTGTTCGGAAACTGGGAGAGCCTGGTGTTGGAGCGCCAGATTGTGGAGTGGGCGAATTACACGCCCCAATAGCAAGAGCCAGAAGAGCAGGCCACCGAGCGTAAAGAGGAGGGCAGCGGCGAGCAGCCAAAGATGAAATTGACTGATAACTGCCAGGGCCTCGCTTGCTGGCCTCTGTACAACCACAGCCCAACCAGTTGAAGGAACGGGAGCCGAGCTAAACAGCCATTGTTGTCCATCCGTCCCTGGCCCTAACTGTGAGACAGGATTGCCTTTGAGAGCCTGGTCCGCGCCAGGTAGCTCATCTAGCATTCTTTGCAAAACGCGCTCGTTGTCTCCGGTAGCGACCAGCGCACCCTGGCTGTCGATCGCGCTGAGGAGCAGATGGCGACCTTGCTTACGTTGAGCCTGAACAATGTTGACTAGCGGCTTGCTCAGTTCGTCAAGCGAAATGCTGGCAGCGAGGATGCCGATGCGCGTGCCATTGGGCGCAAAAACGGCCTGTGCGATGATGACGCCAGGCTGGTAGGTCGCTTCGACTGCCAGCCCTGCCTCGAAAACGGGTTTGGCGTTATTGGCAAAAAGGATTTGCTGAATCACATCGGGCGGCGAAAATTCTGAGCCTAAGATACGTTTGTTGGTAGGCGCAGTGGTCAGGAGTGCCCCTACCGGATCGAGCCAATAGAGGTAAGCGGTATCGCTCCGCGACGCTCGGAAGGTCGCCATCTCGCTGGCAATCTCCTCCGGTTCGTGAGTATTGGCCAGGATTGCGCTCAGACGGGCCAGCGATTGTTCATCGTCTCCCAATTGCAAACTTATGGAGAGCGCGATTTCCTGGGCCAGTGCTTGATCCGAAGCCTCGACATCGTGGCTCAACCTCTGTTCGATGGCAAGATCGATACCTGTGCCCCCAACCAGCACAACAATCACAAACAATAAATAGACACTCAAGAGTTGAACCAGAAGAGATCGTCGTAACAGGTGCCGCATAGCCCGTCTTTCTCAGGAAGTCGCGTTGGCGATACGTCCATGCAGATTCCAAGCAGATGACAGTTTGTAGCTTCGGTACACACCAACGCGTCGAACAGGCGCGCATTCTGGTGTATACCAAGTATACCACGTTGGCCGCTTGCTGATATCTCGACTATTACTTTGGTCTCAATCTTGAGACGGCAGCGTTGCCCGCACGCGTCGGGCGGCTGCGACCATATGCTCCAGCGCCGGCATGACTTCTTCCCAGGTACGGGTTTTGAGGCCACAGTCAGGATTAACCCACACATTTTCGGAGGGCAGCACCTGGAGTGTTGCTCGCAGCATCTTCTCCATCTCGCCAGTGCTGGGAATACGTGGCGAGTGAATGTCGTACACACCAGGGCCAATCCCTTTGTCGTAGCTAGTCTGGCGAAAGACCTCAAGCAGCTCGCCTCCTGACCGGGAATTTTCCAGCGAGATGACATCAGCATCGAGAGCGGCGATGGCAGCAATGATATCGTTGAACGCACTATAGCACATATGGGTATGGATCTGCGTTGCGAGTCCGGCACCAGAGGTGGTCAGGTGGAAACAGGCTACGGCCCAGGTCAGGTAGGCATCCCACTGGCTGCGCCGCAGTGGCAGCCCCTCGCGCAGAGCAGGTTCATCGATCTGGATTACGCGCAAGCCGGCGTGTTCCAGGTCTGCAACCTCATCGCTGAGCGCCAGAGCGATCTGGCGGCAGGTCGTCTCGCGCGGCTGATCGTCTCGCACGAAAGACCAGTTGAGCAGCGTGACCGGTCCCGTCAGCATCCCCTTGACCGGTTTGTCGGTCAGTGACTGTGCGTAAGCGCTCCAACGAACCGTGATAGGCTCGGGCCGAGTGACGTCACCATAGATGATTGGCGGGCGTACACAACGCGAGCCATAGCTCTGCACCCAGCCCTGATGGGTGAAGGCAAAGCCCGACAAGTGCTCGCCAAAGTATTGCACCATATCATTGCGCTCGAATTCTCCATGGACCAGAACATCGATCCCCAGTTCCTCCTGCCTGGTAATGAGGTCCGCGATAGAGCGTGCAATGAAATCTTCGTATTCCCGGCGAGTAATCTGCCCGGTCTCAAAGTGGCGGCGCGCCTGGCGAACCTCGGCGGTTTGTGGAAAAGAACCAATCGTCGTCACCGGCAAAGTGGGCAGGCTCAGGTGCCTGGACTGGACCAGGCGGCGCTCGGCATAGGCAACCCGCTCCGTCTCCTGGGGGGCAGCCAGCCTGGCCTGAACAGCGGCATCATGTGCCAGTGGCGATGTCATCCGACTCTGCGTCACAGCCGCGCTCTCGGCAAGTGCTCCAGCTATCGCGTCGCGTCCCTCGTGGAGAGCGCGAGCGAGAAGAACAACTTCCTCCAGTTTTTGTTCGGCAAAGGCCAGCCAGCGATACACCTCTGGAGCGATCTCGTGCTCACACGCAGCGTCATAGGGAACATGCAGGAGCGAAGAAGAAGGAGCCACGATGAGACGTTCATGTGGAACCACCGTTGTGACATCGGCGAGCAAGTCGAGCGCCGCCGGCAGATCGGTGCGCCAGACGTTGCGCCCATCCACGATGCCGGCAACCAGAGTTTTGTCAGATGGTAGACCATGACGACGCAAGAGATCGCGATTTTCAGGGCCACGCACAAAATCCAGGCCGATCCCATCCACAGGCAAGGTCATCAGCGTTTCGTAGCTTTCGCCAACGTGGCCAAAAAAGGTTGAGATGACCAGCTTCGCCCGGCCTTTCTGTCCGGCGAGTATCTCGTAGGCTCGCCGCAATGCAGCCAACTCTGCTGGTGTGCGATCCTGCACCAGGCAAGGCTCATCGAATTGAATCCACTCGGCTCCCAGGGCGGCCAGCCGGGAAATGACCTCAGCATAAACTGTGACAACCCCATCCAGCGTTTCCCCCAACAGATTCAGGCGTTCATCGTGCGTTTTCCCCAGCAGCACCAGGCTGAGTGGGCCGATAAGCACCGGCTTCGCGGGAATCCCCAGCGCCTGCGCCTCGGTAAACTCATCGAAAGGTTTGGTTGAAGCCAGATGAAAACGTTGCCCTCTGGACCATTCAGGCATGATGTAGTGATAATTGGTATCGAACCATTTCGTCATCTCCATGGCGGGAGCATCCAGATCGGTGCGCCGCACGCCACGAGCCATGGCAAAATAGGTGGCGAAATCAACAAGCCCGCCCGCCCAGTGATAGCGCTCCGGCACCGCTCCGATCAGGGCGATGGCATCCAGAACGTGGTCATAGAAAGAAAAATCGTTGACCGGAAGAAGATCGATGCCAGCGGCGCGCTGGATTTGCCAGTGCGAGTGCCGCAACGCCGCGCCCTTCTCGCGGAGATCCTCTTCCCCGATTTTGCCGCTCCAGAAAGCCTCGCTGGCCTGTTTTAATTCGCGCCTGCGGCCAATGCGCGGATATCCAAGAGTTGTCGTGCGTATCATAGATGACCTCCTTGTGAACAGCCAGGAGAAGCCTCTTCCCGGCTGCTTGTAAATCGAATGTTCGTTTTATAAACGAAGCTATCAGTATGCTATCATAGAAACAGAAAAATTGCCAGGAGGGAAAAGAGCATGCCACCAAAGGTAGGGATACACGAAGAGGCGCGGCGCGCGCAAATCTTGCAGGCGGCGCGGACCTGTATCGTGGCGTTTGGCTATGAGCGCGCCACGGTACGGAACGTGGCAGAGGAAGCAGGAGTGAGCACCGGCACCATTGTCCATTATTTTGGCGACAAAGATACCATGCTGGAAGCGGCTCTGCTCGATAAAGTACAGGATACGGGCATCGCCTTTCGCGCGGCGCTCACCGGAGCACAGTGCGCCTGGGAAAAGTTGGAGCGCCTGGTGAGAGCGAGCCTGCCAGAAACCGACGAGGTACGCGACGAGTGGCGCTTATGGTTAACATTCTGGGGAGAAGTCACGCGCAACGAACGACTGCGCGCGGTGAGTGAGAAGCAGCACCGGCGCTGGACGCGTTTCCTGGCACGTATCATCGCCGAAGGCAGTGCCTCTGGCGAATTTGCAGAAGTTGACGCTGAGATCACCGCAACACAGATGGCAGCGCTGATCGATGGCCTGGCCATTCAAACCACGCTCCAGAATCCCGCGCTCCCACCTGAGCAGATGCGCCAGATTTGTCTGGCCGCACTGCGGCGACTCTTATGCCAGGTTGGTGGGTAGGCAGGGGCGATCTTTTCGCTGTGCTTGGATCACACTAAGGGAGATCCCACTCCACCAGGTCGCAAACAAAAGGAAAAGTTGAAGATGTTGCTGCGGACCTCTTGAGGAATCGGACCTGATAGCCAGGTTTGAGCAAGAGTATCGTGCGGCAAAGGCAGAGGAAACGCGACTCATCCAACCTCTACCAGAGATGCCGCAGGTCACCTCATTCCAGGAAATTAGCGACCTCTTGCAAACCTTGCATACATCATGGTACGATATCCCCCGCAAGCGTCAGGTGGAGTCCATAGCTCTGTTAGTGGACAGGGTTGAGTTAGATCTCCCAACGATGAAAACATTCAAGCTCACCATTTACTGGTCTTATCCAGGGTGGGCAACTGCAGAAGTATTGGTAGAACGGGAGTCTCAGTCTGTCTCCCGCGAATGGGCAAAAGAGGAAATAGCACGACTCAAAGCGTTCCCGACCGATGCATCGACCGCAGAGATTATGCAAGAGTTACCCACTCACTCATATGCGGCGATCCGGGCAAAAGCCTATCGATTGGGGCTACCCTGGCAGGGAAAGGTACGACCAGAAGAGGTAAACATATGTTGGAACGATCGACAGAACCCACCATCCGTAGAAATATCACAAGTCCTGGGCGCTACCACATCTGGACTGTTGGGTGCCAGATGAATCAGGCGGATTCGCAGCGCATTCAAACAATTCTGGACGAGCTTGGTTGGGAAGAGACAAGCATGGAGCAGGCGAATCTGGTGATACTCAATACGTGTAGTGTACGCAAAGCGCCTGAGGAGAAGGCCCACAACCAGCTCGCGCAGTTGAAACGCGCCAAAGAGCAACGCGACGATCTGCTAGTCGCACTGATGGGTTGTATGATCGGCAATCAGAAAACGATTGACGAACTGAGTAAACGCTACCCGCATATCGATCTGTTCATGAAGGTTGAACAGGCGGATATTCTGCCACGTTTCCTGGAAGAGCGCTGGACGCCGATCTCCGGCGCGGGCTGCCTGGATGTGGAATTTTTGCCGCCCGACGCCGAAGCCGCGCCCACCGAGCCAATTCTGCCGACCATCGCTGCTTTTAATCTGCCTCTGACGGGCAAGCGCACCGTGCTGCCAATGGCCATCACGCCCAAACCGGGCGAACGCATCGCGCACTATCCCACACATATCGAGCAGGCGCAAGCCAGTCCGACCGCCTGGCTACCGATCGTCCTGGGCTGTAATAAGGTCTGTACCTATTGTATCGTCCCCTATCGCCGGGGCCGCGAACGCAGCCGTCCGGTGGACGAACTGGTTGACGAAGGCAGGATACTGGTCGCCAAAGGAGCCAAAGAACTCACGCTGCTCGGCCAAACCGTTGAAGCTTATGGGCTGGATCTGCCGGAAAAGCCCGACCTGGCCCACCTGATGGAGCAGCTCAGCAAGGTTGAAGGCTTGCAGCGTATTCGCTTTATGACCTCGTATCCACGCCACATGACCGAGGAAATGATCGCCCACATGGCGCGACTGCCCAAAGTTTGTGAGCATCTCAATATTCCCGTCCAGTCGGGCGACGATGCCTGCTTGAGGCGTATGAAACGCGGCTATACGTTGGACGAATATCGCGAAAAAATCGCCAGCGTACGCAAGCTCTGGCCCGACATCTCGCTCTCTACCGATATCATCGTGGGCTTCTGTGGCGAGACCGAAGAGGAATTTCAACACACACTCGATCTTTTGGAAGAGATTCGCTTCGATGTCGTGCATGTCGCTGCCTACTCAGTGCGCCCTGGCACCGTTGCGGCTCGTTGGGAAGACGATGTGCCGCTGGCAGAAAAGAAACGTCGTCTGCACGCGCTGGAAGAGGTTCAGGCCCGGATCGCGCTCGAACTCAATCAGGAGCTGGTCGGCAAAGTCGAGGAAGTCATGCTTGAGGAGACCAACGCCAGTCATGGTCGCCAGCAGTGGAAAGGTCGCAACCGCACCAATAAATGGGTCTTCTTCCCACAGCCCGAAGCGGAGGGCAATACCGTGCGCCAGCTTCGTCCGGGCGATCTTGTCCAGGTGCGCATTGAGAAAGCCACCTCCTGGTCCTTGCAGGGTTGCGCAGTTGGGGTATAATATCGCAAGTAAATCGTCGAGGATGGAGAGATCGCACAGGAGCGATCAGACAGAGGGATCGAAAGAGGAGAGTATATGGCACAAACGCAGTCAGCCGAAGAAAAGGCGCGGCTGAAGAAACAATGGACCGATCTGGCAATCAAGCAGGCTCAGACCAGCGAGTGGGAAGAGGCAGTCCTTACCAACAAGAACATCTTAAACCTGTTTCCTGGCGAAATTGAGGCGTATAATCGCCTGGGCAAAGCCTACAGCGAACTGGGGCAGTACGGTGAGGCGCGCGAGTCTTATAAACAAACGCTGGTTTATAACCCGAAAAACATCATCGCCAAGAAAAATCTGGATCGTCTGGAACTCTTAGAGGAAAGTCCTGTTCAGATTCCCACCGGAACTGGGCGCATTGATCCGCAACTCTTCATTGGAGAGACAGGCAAAACGGGCGTTACCGAGTTGCTTACCTCAGCAACGGGGAGCGTGCTAGCTCGCGTCTCGGTGGGAGATAAGGTACAATTGCATCAGATCGGCCACACGATTCTGGTACGCAACTCGGCTGGCGATGACCTTGGACAGCTTGAGCCTCGCCTGGCCAACCGCCTGATTACCTTCATGGAAGGCAAAAATCGTTATGCGGCAGCTATCCTGGGCATCGAGAACGGTCAGATCCGTCTGATTATTCGCGAAGAGTACCAGCATCCGAGCATGTTTGGCAAGGTCAGCTTCCCATCGCAGGGCAGCGGTGATACGATCCGGGCCTATATCAAGGATAGTATCATTCGACGCGACCACGATGACGATGACGAGATCACCAGCGATGATGAATACTACGATGGTAACGACGACGACGAGGAGATGAGCGAAGTCAACTTCGACGAATCGAACGAGCCGGAAGAGTAACTATTCCCTTCAGAGCGGGATCGCGGGCTTTTCAGAGACAACCTCTCTGAAGGCCCCAGCCGCGCCTGAGAAAAAATACAGCAGAAAGGAAGCTCACCCATGAATAAAACCAAGCGTGTTGCCTGGCGTAAGCATCGAGTCTCCGCTAAAAAAGCGGAACTGAAGCGCAAGGCCATGAAGAGTAGTGGCACATCTGCCACCACAGCGCGGCGATAATCGCCGCGCTTCCCTTTTTAGGTTAGCCCTATTTATGAATATCCGCTAAAATGCGTCTCGTAAATGGAGGGTTGTCCCGTGCGTACAGTTCGTGAGGCGGCTCTCCATTCACAGAGGCAGCATGAAAACGGATTTCGCTAAATACCCCGAGAGCGAGGAAGATGAGTTCTTCTCCATCCCCGATATCTTCGGCCTCGGTGCGCAATATCTTGACCCTGCTCGCCTCACGCGGCGTTCATCTGGCCGCTGGCGGTGAGGGTCTGGAACGGCGCGTCACCTGGGCCATGCGTATGCGCGCACGCTTGCCCGCATTTGAAAGCGTGCGCGGGGGTGAACTCGCTCTCCTCGGACTCGCGCAATTACGCCGCCTGGACGAAACGCTGCCTCACCTGCTCAAAAGCTTGCACCGCGAACGGGTGGCGGCGATTGCAGTTGCAGCTCCATCGCTCGCCGCGCTCGGCACCGAAGCGCTGACCAGCGCCGACCAGCTTCATATTCCCCTGCTGCTCCTGCCATCTGATGCCCCGCTTGAGGAGATCGAACGCGATGTGATTACCTTCGTCGTCAGTTTTCGCGGTGAGATCGAGCGCCAGGCCAGCGAGATCTCTCATCAATTGATGCAACTCAGCATTCAGGGCGCTGGGATCGCGGGAATCTGCACACACCTGGCCAGGGTCTGTGAAAAATGGGTCATACTACAAGATGCTAACGAAGAGTCGCTTTTTCAAGCTGCACCTCCTGGCAAAGAAGAACAGACACTTCCCGCCACGCTTAGCGACGATGAACTGCAAAAGCAAGGACTCGCGCGCGTCATGCTGCCAGTGCAAATTCCACACGAAATCGTCGGCTATCTCTCTCTGATCGGCGCGAGCGACGACTTCGATCACCTGGAACGCCTGCTCATGGGCCAGGCCGCTCCCATTCTCTCGCTGGAATTTGCTCGCGAACGCGAACGCAGCAAGGTCGAGAGCCGCTACCAGAGCGAGGCTTTCATGGATGTCGTGCAGGGTAGCTATCAGCAGGTCGAGGAGATCCAGGCGAGGGCGCGTCTGCTCGGACACGATCTGAGCGTTCCCCAGGCAGTTGTGATTTTTGAACTCGCCCCCGACGAAACGAGTTACACGGCAGGCGGCCCACATACGCACTGGAGCAAACGCATGCGGGAAGAACTCCTACGCACGTGGCCGAACGCCTGGGTCATCCACGAACCACGTCGGGTCATGGCGCTTCTGCCCTGCCCTAACGTCACCACGCCTCGCGAAACAGCCAGTCATCTCTCCGATGAAGAGGCCCTGCTCACCAGTCTGGAACGCGCCCAATCGCGCCTCCAGCCGCAGCAGGCGCGCCACAAACCTTTCTACTCTGGCGGCATCGGGCAGATCAGCCACGAGATTCATACGATTCCGCAAGCCTGGCGCGAGGCTCAACAGGCCCTGGAAATCGGGCGGCGACTCTTCGGCGAAGGCAAATTACACTCATTCTCACGTCTGGGTATCTACCGCCTGCTCTTCCCACTCTACGGCGAGCAGGCGCTCCTCGACTTTTACCAGGAAACGCTCGGTCCACTGCTCGACGCCGAGAACCGTAGCCATCAAGCCCTGCTGGAAACGCTCGAAGGGTTCTTCCGCTGCAATGGCAACCTGAGCGAGACAGCGCGCACCATGCACCTGCACCGCAACTCTCTACTCTACCGCCTCAGCCGCATCGAAGAGTTGCTTGGCCGCTCGTTGGAAGACGCGGAATTACGGCTCTCGTTGCAGATCGCCTTGAAGATCCGGGTCTTACTGGAAAGGTGACAACTTCCCGAGCCTATTGTCCCTCTCGCCCAAGCGGAGGGTTTCACGGCGCAGTTTGACAAAATCAACAGGGGAATTTCTACTTTCTTTTAGCAATACTCCTACTTAACTATATCAGTTACCGTCCCATCAGTGGCACGTTTCTATAGAAGAGTGTCACACAGAACAATAAATCTCGATGGAGTTATATAAAAGATGCTTCGGACCAAATTCCACTTGCCTGCTCTCTCGCGCGTACTTCAGTGGACGTTCTTGAATTGGGAAATCCCTGTTATCCTCATCGCCGCCACGTTTCTACATCTCGTCAACATTGATAGAGTTATCTTTGGAGATGATGAGGTAGGTGTCTTTCGCATGGCTCACGATGCCATTATCTCCGGCTGGCTCCCCTTGAGCAGCAACAGAGCATCCCTCGGCAATCTTAATCCCCCACTTCTCGTTTATCTCTTCATGCTGCCCGCTTCTCTCAGCGCCAATCCGCTCTGGGGACAGGTGATGGTCGCACTCATCAATACAGCAGCGGTTCTGCTGACCTATTTCTTTGTGCGCCGCTATTATGGACGGCTGGCCGGAACAATTGCTGCATTGCTCTATACAACCTCTGCCGGAGCCTGGACCTTCAGCCGCAATATCTGGCCACAAAATTTTCTGCCCTTTTTTGTGATCCTCTTTATCTTTGTGCTCTTTCTCGGTGTGATCGAACGACGCAAAGGCTGGCTCTTCTGGGCCATTGTCTTAATGGGCGTGCTTTATCAGTTTCATGGGAGCGCGCTTTTCCTCATTATTCCTTTGCTGGCTGCTGTCATTTTTGCCTTCAAAACGATCCGTCTCCGCGATATTATAGGGGGTATAGTTGCATTACTTATCCTCTTCGCACCCTATATTGTTTGGGAATTCCATACCCATTTTACCGATGTGATCATGATTTTTAGCGCCACGAAGCAGCCAGCACTAACCAACACTGAAGCGTTGCGCTTCTATCTTTTCTTCCTTCATCCAGTCATTACCAGTCCTTATATAAACCTGATCAGCCAGATTCGTGATACCCATACCCTATTACCTAATAGCCACTCTATTCTGGCGCAGGCTCATCTTCTTACCCTCCTGAAAGGCGTGTATCTCCTGTCCATTGTGCTCTTGCTCGGTGGCATCCTCCTGGCCTGCTTGCAAATCTTCTTGCTCCGTTCAACCTCAACAACGCTATCCACTAAAAACATTGCGGTACGCTGGTGGAACGATTTACTCGCAACACCGCATAAGCAAGGTTTGGCACTGCTTCTTCTCTGGCAAGTTGCCCCTCTCGTCTTGCTTACCCGCCACTCGATCGTGCTGTTTGACCACTACTTTATTTTTCTCTTGCCCGGTCAATTTATTTTGATCGCCCTCTGTGTCACGCACCTCATTGCGCTCGTGAAGCGCTGGCGTCCGGCACGAGAGCGCAGCGTTCGCATGGCTCTCTCGACGTTAACAGCGCTCGTCATCCTCGCACAACTGGTCGGCATCGGTGGCGCGATTATCGACATTACCGTTCAGGGGAACTTTCAGCAACCCGTCTCCAGCAGCCTGTACGACCAGCAAACGGCGTTACAGCGCGCCGAGCAAATCGCCCAACAGAGGCATATCCACCGTATTTATATCACTTCGTATCCCTCGTACATCAGGACGACTCCGATGGAATACCTCGCTGAGCAAAGCCAGACGCCAGTGGAAGTCTTCTCCTCAGCGAATTGCTTTTTCCTGCCCGCTCCATCCGCTGGACCGGTCGTCTTTCTCACCACCGCGAACGATACGCTGGCCAACGCTCTCTTCTCGCAATATGCTAACGCAACCCTGGTGGCGACCTCTCCTGATTTCGGCTGGTCTCCTTATCAGATTTATGTCGTGACCGCGAAACCGGAACCTGCTGCGGTCCCTCAAACCTTTGAGCAAAGCCTGCATCTGCTTTCTCCAACCGCTCAGCTCATCCAGAATCAATGGCTAACAACGCGCTGGAGCATTCTTGAGACGCATCGTCCTGCATTTCGGAGCATGTATGGCTTTCATTTCCAGATGAACGCTGCGAGTGGTTCCTCTTTAAGCACCAGTTTCGACTGTACCACAACTGCCACCTGGGCAGGAGATCAATTGTTTGCCTTTCCCACGCTGCAGAGCGGAACGGCGGTACCCTTGCAGGTGACAATGCAAGCGGCTACCTTCGTCTCCCAGCCGCAAACTCTCTCGCTCGGCCCCATCACCGGCTTTACCTACTACGAGGAAGATCAGAACTGGCGCACGTTATCCACCGGGAATTCGCAGCGTACGCTTACGCTCCCAACGACCTCAATCCACCCATCAAACTAAGGTTGGAAAGGATCTGGGCGGGATGGAAAGATAAAGTCAACATGGAGAGGGGAAATTTATGTTTGATTGGCAGCAAGCTATCCATGATATGGGTTCAAACAGAAGGCGGTTGGGAATTCTGTGGAAAATCATACAAACGATATACCAAGAAAGACACACACCTATTTCTCCCGTTCTTCACGATGCTCGAACGTTATTCTTAGAGCATATCTCTTGACAAGCAGTCCTTCTCTCTGTTACTATATCATCAACAGATATATCCATGAATGTTCTATCTGTTAAAGACACAGACGAGGAGGATGTCATGAAACGAAAAACGCAGGCCCTGGAGTCCTCTCCTGAGGCGATGCTGCCCCTGACTCCGGCGGTCTTTCACATCCTGCTG
>Ga0207674_10003073_pt1 | contig 20649 bp, 18 predicted proteins | sample KBSCornC72_FD_184303 | JGI IMG/M metagenome (GOLD analysis project Ga0207674, IMG submission 184303) | Corn rhizosphere microbial communities from Kellogg Biological Station, Michigan, USA - KBS Corn C7-2 (SPAdes) (version 2) | ecosystem: Host-associated > Plants > Roots > Rhizosphere > Soil ...
GGCCTGCGCTGGATCCCCCTCGACATCTTGGATTGCGATCTTGGTTCGGGAGAGCGGCCCCCCGGTCACGTTCAAGTCGCGCGGGCCAAAAGGCCGCGGCAGGAGGGCACTGAGGGTGATCCCTGGCTGCCCGGGAACAAGTATTTCGATATCGCGGCCCCCAGCGAACTCGTAGAGGAACTGGCGGCAATGCCCACAAGGGGCTGCGGTCACGGCGATCGCCTCAATGCCGGGCTCGTCGTGCATGAATGCGTTCGACAAGGCGGCTTGTTCCGCGTGTACTGTTTGATTCAGGCTCTGCCCGGGAAATTCGAGGTTCGCTCCCAGGTAGAACTTGCCGGACGTTCCGCGGACCACCGCACCCACGCGGAACCTGGTCAGTACAGGACGTGCGTAGGACTGCGCCCTCGGCAGAAGCTCAAGCATATTTCGGAAGCTGCCGCGAAAGGTAGGGAGCCAGGCTCGCGTCCAGCGTCAAACTGACCAGCGCATCTAGGGCGATCTCGGCAGACAGTTCTTCGCCGGCCATGCCCCATTCATTAGTGTGTCGATTGGCGAAAACTGCATTGATCGCCCCCGCAGGCAATCCCCCGCCTTCGGTTGCACACCACACGAACAAATCCGCCGCTTCCATCGAGTAACAGACCGCACCCAGCCGAAGAACTTCCTGGTGCCGGGCCTGCATGCGCTCTGGAACCTGCCCGAACAGATTCGGCCGGCCCTGGCCAGTATAGAAGTCGCTGGTGGTGCACTCGACGCCGAGATGAAATCGGCCCGAAGCTTTCTCCTGCGCGGCGCGCTGCAACGCGCCCACTACGCGCCAGTCGGCGACGGCCGGATACTCGCGTGGAGCCCAATCGTCCGCCGTACGATCGAATCGAATGGCCGCGGTGGGAATGATGACGTCGCCCACTTTGGATTCGCGAATCAAGCTTCCGCACGATCCGACACGAATAAAAATGCGAGCTCCGCTGCGGGCCGCTTCCGGCAGCACGATGCCCATCGAAGGTCCGCCCATGCCGGACGTGGTCACCGAAATATCGACATCGCGGTATTTACCGGTGTGCGAGACCAGCCCGCGCGCGTCGTTCGAAAACCGCCGCGAGTCTTTCAGATACCGCTCGCCGATCATGTCCGCGCGTCCGGGAGCGCCCACGATCAAACACAATGCCGCCAGATCATTCGCGCCCGTGTGGGTGTGATATTCAACGCCGCCGGCGGCCTGGGGTTTGTCTGCTTTTGGCACGATTCTCACAAGAATAGCAAGAGCCGCAAACTGAGACCGTATACTGGAAAGTCGAGATCACCATGGCTATTGCGAGCGTCAATCCTGCAACCGGCGAACTGCTGCGAACTTTCGAGCCTCTTTCCGATTCTCAGATCGAAACCAAGATCCAAACCGCCGCGGCCACGTTCCTGAAATTTCGGAAGCTCACATTCGCCGATCGCGGCCGCATGATGACTCGCGCCGCGAATATTCTCGAAGACGAAAAAGAAGCCCTGGGTCGCCTGATGACCACGGAGATGGGCAAGACGCTTTCGTCCGCAATCGCCGAAGCGGCCAAATGCGCCACGGCCTGCCGCCACTATGCCGATAACGCCGAGCAGTTTCTGGCAGATGAACTGGTCGAGACTTCAGCGAGCCGCAGTTATATCCATTACCAGCCTCTGGGCGTGATCCTGGCCGTGATGCCATGGAACTTTCCGTTCTGGCAGGTGTTCCGCTTCATCGCGCCGGGGCTGATGGCGGGAAACGTCGGCTTGTTGAAACACGCGTCCAATGTTCCCCAGTGCGCTCTCAAGATCGAAGAAATTCTCCTGCGTGCCGGTTTTCCTGAAGGAGCTTTCCAGACGCTGCTCATCGGCGCGAAACAAGTGGATCGAGTTCTTACCGATCCGCGTATCGCCGCCGCGACGCTCACGGGCAGCGAGGGTGCCGGTATCCAAGTGGGCGTGTCCGCCGCGAAGAACATTAAGAAAGTGGTCCTCGAACTCGGTGGGAGCGACCCGTTCATCGTCATGCCCAGCGCGAATCTTGCCGACGCCGTCTCCACGGCTGTCAAAGCGCGCGTCGTGAACAACGGCCAGTCCTGCATCGCCGCCAAGAGGTTCATCGTGGCTGAGCAGATCGCCGACGATTTTGAGCGTAATTTCGTGAGGGCGATGGACGCTCTGACGATCGGCGATCCTATGGATCCGGATACCGAACTCGGCCCGCTGGCATCTGCCGAGGCCGTGGCGGGTCTCGACGCCGATGTTCAGAAAACCGTCGCCGCAGGGGCGCGCGTTCTGACGGGCGGCAAGACGGTGGATCGCGCCGGGAGTTTCTATGCGCCCACGGTGCTGGCGAACATCCCGAAAGATTCCCCCGCCTATCGCGAAGAGTTATTTGGGCCGGTGGCCAGCGTCTTTCGCGTGAAGGATATCGATCAGGCGATTCAGATCGCCAATGACACTCGGTTTGGTTTGGGCGCCAGTGCCTGGACCAACGATCCCGTGGAACGTGAGCGCTTCGCCAACGAACTCGAAGCCGGCATGGTGTTTATCAACCAGATGGTCGCTTCCGATACTCGCATTCCGTTCGGCGGCATTAAGGCCTCGGGACACGGCCGCGAGTTGGGGGTTCAGGGGATTCGCGAGTTTGTGAATGCGAAGACCGTCTGGATCAAGTAGTCTCAGCCTTTTCGCAACTCCGCTTATATTGGAGTTATGAACAGACGAGTCGCTTTCGCGTTGGCCGGAGGACTCGTAGCCTTCGTCGCCTGGGGCGTGGCGCAACAGCTCGAAGAGACGTTCTATATTCCCCTCGACGGCCCTGCCATTCAGTATGGCCTGCGGCCCGCGACAGACCCGGTTGCCCGCTTGCAGCAGCGGCTGGAACGCGGCGAAACGCAGCTGGACTTGGCTCCCAACGGCTTGGGCTATCTGCCTTCCGTGCTCAAGCAGTTGAACATCAATCCCGATTCGCAGGCTTTGGTGTTTTCCAAGACCAGCACGCAAGCCGAAAAGATCGGACCACGAACGCCGCGCGCGCTTTACTTCAATGACGATGTCTCTATTGGATTCGTGCGCGATAGCGATGTTCTGGAGATCGCTTCACTCGATCCGCAGCAGGGCGTTCAGTTCTATGTTCTGGTGAGGACCGACAAACCCGCGTTCGCGCAGAGCGATGGCTGCCTGCGGTGCCATCAGGGCGCGGTCACACTAGGAGTTCCCGGACTCCTTGTCAGTTCCGTCCATCCCATTTCGCAATCTCGCTCCGAACACGGCAACGCCTTCATGACGGATCATCGGAGCCCTCTGAGCGGCCGATGGGGAGGATGGTACGTCACCGGTACAACCGGATCGCAAACTCATTTGGGCAACAACACGAATCTCGTGGATCCGGTGCGATCCGGCGGTCCTTCCGCGCAGCCCACCCAGAATCTGACCAGCCTTGCGGATTTCTTCGATACGTCGAGATACTTGGCTCCAACCAGCGATATCGTCGCGCTGATGACGCTGGAGCATCAGACCCGCATGACCAATCTAATGATCCGCATCGGCTGGGATGCGCGCCGGGGCATTCCGGCGGACCAGCTCAATCCTGAAATCGAAGAGATGGTCACGTACATGCTCTTCGCCGATGAGGAGCCGCTGAAGGCGCCGGTGAAAGGCGTTTCCACTTTCACGGAGACCTTTCCGAAGCGCGGCCCGCGCGATCCGCAGGGGCGCTCGTTGCGCGATTTCGATCTTAAGACGAGGCTCTTCCGGTACCCGCTGTCCTACATGATCTATAGCGCCGCGTTTGACGGGATGCCAGATAAAGTTCGCGATCGCGTGTACAAACGGCTGTACGAACGGCTTTCTTCTGATACTTCTGAGACCGCGAAAGCGATCCTGGAGATCGTGCGCGCCACCAAATCCAATCTTCCCGATTACTGGCGCCTTTGACGGGCTCTGCTGTTAGACCGCCTGCGGAGCTACTTCCAGCCGCTCACCAAGCGTCAGGTAATTCAGCACCGTAGACGCCACCGCGCAGACCGCGATGATGATCGCCATCGGAATCGCCGGATTCTCAATCAGACCTAGAAGGATTGCCGCAATGGCAGCGAGCAAGAACTGGTTGGTCCCCAGCAGTGCGGACGCCGTTCCCGCGATCTCTCCATGCCGCATCATGGCGATGGCCGAGCCGTTCGGGAACACGAATCCCTGCATGGCGACGTAAACAAAAATGCATGCGAATACGGAAGCCATCCCGCCCACGCCCGACAGTACCGCCGCCAGGAGCAGCAGTCCCGCCACCATCTGGACCAGATTCGCGTTCCGCAGTACCCGCCACAGCGGCACCTTACGCGACATCCGGCCGTTAATCTGCGAGGCTGTGACCATTCCCGCCGCCACCGCTCCGAATAGCCAGCCGAACTGCTGCGTGGGGACCTTGTAAAGACTGATGAACACGAACGGAGCGCTGGTAATATACGCGAACATTCCCGCGGAGCCGAATCCGCAAACAACCGAGGCGCCCAAAAACGTTCTGTCTTTGATCAGCCTTGTGTAACCCGCTATGATCGTGTCCACTCGCAACGGTATGCGCGCGCTCCGGGGTAGCGACTCGGAAAGGCGGAAGTGCATTCCAACCAGGCAGACGATGCCGATCAATGTCTGCGTGACGAATGCGGCCTTCCACCCGAACCATAGCAGCAGATAGCTGCCCACCATCGGCGCGATAATCGGCGAAACGCCAACTACCAGGATCAGCATCGAAAAGATGCGGCGCAGTTCTGAGGGTGGGAACAAATCGCGCACGATGGCGCGCGAGATCACGCCTCCTCCACAGGCGCCGATGGCTTGCAACAACCGGAAGAATGACATCATCCGAATCGACGGCGCCATTGCGCATGCCGCCGAGGAAATAATGAACAGCGTCAGGCTGGCATACAGCGGTGGTTTGCGTCCGAAACGATCGGTGATGGGTCCGTACAGACTCTGGCCCAGTGCGAAACCCACCAGGAACGTGACCATGGTGTACTGAACGGCCGCGGCGGAAGTGTGGAAAACCTGCTCCATCTGGGGCATAGCCGGCAGGTACATGTCGATCGAAACCGGCGCGAATGCCTGCAGCATGCCGAGCAGAAACAGGAGTTCAAAATGCCGGGCTCGTGAGATGGGAGGGGTTTGTTGCTCGATCACTTGAGGAACATCAGTTTAGCAGAGCCTTTACGGAGTGAGCCGCACGCCGCTCGTCAGAAGTCGAATGACCGCGAGTACGACTACCGCCGCCACATATTCAAAGGGACGGATGTGAAGATCGCCCCCAGTTGCATATTCCGAAGCGAGTGTTCCGCCGCCCACCGCGAACAGCCAGAATAGCGAGGTGGCGATCCACCCCGCGATGAATTGGGAAGGCATCGGCAAAAACGCCAGGATCGCCAGAGCCGTCCCCAGCACCACTGGCCATACGATCATTTGGAGGATCGCCGAAGGCCGGCTGGTATGGTGCGGCGCCCACTTCACCAGTTCTTTTCCCATGTTGAAAAGAAACCCGCTGGCCAGCACTATCCCCAGGAGCGAGATGAGCAAACGAATGTTGGGCGTCACATTCAGAACCGCCGCAGCTGTGCCGAAATCGCCTGCGAATGAAGCAGAAAACAGATTCCCCAAAAAGATGCTGATCCCGACGGTCGCCTGATACAGCCACGGAAGTCTCGACGGCTGGAAGCGGATCTTGCGATAGATCAACCAGCACAACAGCCCGAACGCGAGACTGAACGATGGTCCTGCGATGGCCACCCATGCTCTCGCCATGGGGTCTTGCGTCGCAAAATCGATATTCGCGTAGTACTGAAAAAGCGTGGACGGGATTCCCAGCGAGTACGCCGTGATCGCATGGGCGCACTCATGTGCCACGGTATTGAGTCCATAGGCAGTGAAAAATAGCAGTGTGGTCCGGAGGGGAACTTTCACAGGAAGAGTGTAGCCAAATAGGGCCCGCATGATATCCTGGAAACACTCCCCAGCGGTGATTTATGCGCCCCGACAGCTATTCCACTCCCAGCGGCATCGTTGTCGAACGCACCTTTTCGAAGATTGCGTTTGAAAAAGGCCTGCGAGGATTGCTGCAAAAGCTCGACACGCAGCGCGGCATTTATCTTTCCTCAGGTTACGAATATCCGGAGCGGTACGCGCGCTGGGATATCGCCGCCATCGCGCCGCCGATAGAGATTGTGGCGGCCGATCGCGATATCACGCTGAATCCGCTAAATGCGCGTGGCGAAGTGATCAACCGCCTGCTCGAGTCGGTTCTGCGCGCGCATCCTCATTGGGAATCGTTTGAGATGCTGAACGGCGTTCTGCACGGCAAGCTCAAGCCTCTGCCCGACCTGTTCCCCGAAGAAGAACGCAGCAAACAGCCCTCGGCCTTCTCCGTACTGCGTGCATTGTTGGCCGAATTCAAGGACCCGCTGGCGGCGCGGCTCGCGTTGGTGGGCGCGTTCGGATACGATCTCTTGTTCCGCTTCGATCCGATCCGCACCAAGCACCCCCGCGAAGGCGTCAAAGACCTGCGTCTGTTCCTGTGCGACGACATCTATTTCATGGATCGCAAGAAGGAGCAGATCGAGCGTTACCGCTTCGACTTCTCCCGCGGTGAAGAAACCACTCGCGGCCTTCCACACGCTGCTCAGCGCATCAAGAGCCACAAGAAAAAGCCTGCCTCGGGTCCCATCGTTAGTGACCATACACCCGCCGAGTACGCCGCGAAAGTCGAAACGGTCCGCGAAGGCATGGGCCGCGGCGATTACTATGAGGTCGTTCTCCGCCAGACGTTTCGGACGCCCTACACCGGTGCTGCCTCTGAGTTGTTCGAGCGCATTCAAAAAGCCAGCCCCAGCCCCTACGAGTTCCTGCTGCAGTTCGGCGACGAACAGTTGATTGGCGCCTCGCCAGAAATGTTCGTACGCGTGGAACAGCGCGAGGATGGCGGACGCGTGGAGACTTGTCCAATCGCCGGAACTGCCCGACGCACGGGAGATCCCTTGCGCGACGCAGATAACATCCGCGAGCTTCTGTCCTCCGCCAAAGAGGAATCCGAGCTCACCATGTGCACGGATGTGGACCGCAACGATAAATCGCGCGTCTGCAAGCCGGGCACCGTGAAAGTGATTGCGCGGCGGCTGATCGAAAGCTATGCGGGATTGTTTCACACTGTCGATCACGTGGAAGGCATCCTGGCGGATGGCTTCGATTCACTCGATGCGTTTCTCACTCACATGTGGGCCGTGACGCTGATTGGCGCTCCCAAGAAGTGGGCCGCGCAAGCTATCGAGGATCTGGAAAAAGACGCTCGCGGCTGGTATGGCGGCGCCGTGGGCATGATTTCGCTCGATGGCGGCATCAATACCGGAATCACTATCCGAACGGTTCATCTGCGCGATGGCGTCGCGGCTTACGGCGCCGGCGCAACCCTGCTCTACGATTCCGTTCCGGAGCAGGAAGATCGCGAGTGCCACCTGAAAGCCACCGGCTTCTTCCGCGTGCTGGATCCGCAATTCGGCAAGGCTCCCGTTTACGCGCCCAAGAAGGAACAAAGCTCCGGCGTGCGCATGCTGCTGGTGGACAACGAGGACTGCTTCATCCACACTTTGGCGAACTACGCCCGCCAGACCGGAGCCGAAGTCATCACTTATCGCGCTGGCTTCCCGCTGGAGATGATCCAAACTTTGGCGCCATCGCTCATCTTGGTTTCACCAGGACCCGGCCGGCCGGAGGATTTCGGCGTGCCCGCACTGGTTCGCCACGCCGCCAAACTGGGCATCCCGGTGTTCGGCGTGTGCCTGGGACTGCAGGGGATGGTCGAGGCCTTCGGCGGCGAACTGGGTGTTCTCGATTACCCCATGCACGGCAAGCCGTCCATGATCACGCACCGCGGAGTCGGTATTTTTGAGGGCCTGCCGCAAACATTTCAAGTGGGCCGGTACCATTCGTTATTCGCCATCCGTGACCGGTTGCCGAGCTGCTTGGAAGTGACCGCCGAAACCGAGGACGGCGTCATTATGGGCGTCCGCCATCGCGAATTACCGATGGAAGCCGTGCAGTTTCATCCCGAATCGATTCTGACCTTGGAAGGCGATTGCGGACTGCGGCTGATCGAAAACGTGATCCAGAAGCTGGGCCGCGCTCCTGCCGGCTTGAGATCTCGGTAAAAATTCGACGAAGTACTAGGTCCCATGGAACTTGTTGAGTTGCCAGGTAATGGGCGATACTGTAATTTCTTACTATGGATCTGCAAGACGTCATCTTCATTGTTTTGGTCGTGCTGGTTGCGCTGGATCTCATCGGGCGGGATTCGGGCGGCGGACGTCGCGGCCGCATTCCCGTCAAAGCGTAATCTCCTACCTCGGGCCGCATGAGATAATCTCTGCATGCGGAAATTTCTTCTTCTGCTAGCTCTGGTTTTGCCGGTCGGACCGGCTACGGCCGATGACGATCTCACCCGCTTGCAGATTCACGTAACCAACGCTCGCGGCAAGCCCGTGGATCGGGCGTCGGTAATCGTCAAGTTCGTGAACGGGCGGTCCGTCAAAGCGCTCGGGTTGAAGAAAGCGCGTCTGTCCTGGGAACTGAAGAGTTCTCAGGAAGGGATGGCCAAAATCCCAGGTATTCCCAAGGGCAAGATCCTGATCCAGATCATCGCCAAAAACTACCAGACCTTCGGCGACACCTACGATGTGGATGAAGACGAGCGCGTCGTGGAGATCGTCCTGAAGGATCCCCAGGCGCAATACTCAGTCCACGAGAATTAATTATTTGATCGGCTCGAGCCTCAAAATCTCACCGGAGTTCTTCGTCTGCTTAGCGTCCTGACGAACCACCAGGTAGATCAGACCATCCGACCCCTGCCGGATATCGCGAAACTCGCTCCGAAGTTGGGTTAGGATCGACTCCCGCTCGTTCTGCCCGCGTCCCTTCTGTCGCACAGTCTGGACTAATCTCCCGCTCATTCCCGTCACGATTAACTGGCCTTTCCACGTTGGGAACTGATCGCCCGTATAGAACAGTATGTTCGAAATCCCGATAGAAGGTACCCAGAAATACGCGGGTGGCTCCATTCCTTCTTTCCAGGGTTGGCCGTTGTTGATGATCGAGCCATCGTATTTGCGGCCGAAGCTGACCACCGGCCATCCGTAGTTGGCTCCGGGCTTGAGGATATTCACTTCATCGCCGCCCATCGGACCGTGTTCGCTCTCCCAAACTTCGCCGGTTTCAGGATGCACTGTCAGACCCTGGGGCGTGCGATTTCCGTAGGTGAAGATTTCTGGCTTGGCCCCCGGACGATTGACGAATGGATTATCGGGCGGAACACTCCCGTCGTCGCGCAGCCGCACGATTTTCCCGTTATGATTGCCCAGGTCCTGCACCAGCGGCTCGCCCGTAGGCCCTCGGTCCCCTACGCCGAAATACAGCAGACCTTTGTTGTCGAACACCATCCTGCCTCCAGGATTCAGGCCGCCCCTCGCCCAGGCATCGGCGACGAAGATATCCTTGCCGTCCACAAACTGGCCGCCTTCGTAACGCGCACGAAAAATCGCAGTCGTTACCCCCTTTTCGCCTGCCTTGGAGTAGGCAATATAGGCCAGATGGTTGTTCTTGAAATCGGGATGAAGTTCGATATCCAGCAATCCCCCGTGGCCTTGGAGCTGGCTCTGAGGCACGCCCTCGATCGGCTGAGCCTGAACGACTCCGCTATGGATCAGGCGCACCTGCCCGGAAAGTTCGGGGACCAGATAGTCGCCATCCGGCAGAAATGCGATGCTCCACGGACGGTCCAGCCCCTTGGCGAGCGTGACCACACGAATCTTCTGGGTTTGGGTCTCAAGCTCGATAGTCTGAGCCGGCAGAAGCTGGATGGCGGATGCGGCCACCATAGCCACAATACGATGGACTCGGAAATACTTGGACATGGGTGTCAAGACGGACACGTGGAATCGCCGGTTACTCAGCATACACCGTCCGATCTCCGGCGTCTTTCAGCACATAGCGCTCCTATCTCTCCTCGTCTGCCGCTCCCGAGGTGATCCTTGAATTGGAGCCATAACTTCTTGGGTTCGTTTTGTTGCTGGAAAAGCCGGCATGTTAGGATTTGAAATTCATGTCCCAACCTGCCTTCGATCTTCGCGCCGTCGCGCATCAGGAAATGCTCGCCGAAGGATTTCAGCCGGATTTTTCTTCAGCGGTCAACCAGCAAGTGAAAGCTCTCGAATCGCGGAAGGCCCCGGCGATTGAGAATGGCGTCAAGGATCTTCGGACGCTCTTATGGTCGTCGATCGATAACGATACTTCGCGCGATCTGGATCAGATCGAAGTAGCCGAGCGCCTAAGCGGTGGAATCCGGCTTCTGATTGCAATTGCAGACGTGGATTCGGCCGTGCCCAGGGATTCTCCCATCGACCGGCACGCGGCCTCGGAAACCACCTCAGTGTACACCGGCGTTACGACGTTTCCCATGCTTCCGATGGAGCTTTCGACCGACCTTACGTCGCTGAACGAGGCCGTGGACCGGCTGGCGGTGGTGGTCGAGATGATGGTGGCCGCCGACGGATCCATCTCCTCCACCGGCGTCTATCGTGCTCTGGTGAAGAACAAATTCCAACTTACTTACAACGGAGTCGGCCCCTGGCTGGAGGGGACTGCGGGCCCCCCTCCCAAGGTAGCCGCATCCGCCGATCTGGCCGGGCAGCTCAAACTGCAGGACGAGGCTGCACAGATCCTTCAGGAAGAGCGCCGGAAAATGGGCGCTCTGAACATCGATCGCGTGGAGTCCGAGGCGGTCGTTTCCGAAGGCGGTCAAGTCGAGGGCATCAACACGCGGAAGAAGAACCGCGCCAGCGAGCTGATCGAGAACTTCATGGTGGCAGCGAACGGCGTGATGGCCCGGGCGCTTACGGATGCCGGAGTGAGCTCCATCCGCCGCGTCGTCAAGACGCCGGCCCGCTGGCCCCGCATCGTTGAACTGGCGGCCCAATACAGCGAGAAGCTTCCCGCGCAGCCCGACTCGGGCGCCCTCAATCTTTTTCTACAAAAACGAAAGACCGAGGATCCGGATCACTACGCTGACGTGTCGCTGGCGGTGGTGAAATTGATGGGCCCTGGCGAGTACGTGTTGACGCGAAAAGGCGAAGCCGATCCAGGACACTTCGCTCTGGCGGCACAGGACTACACGCATTCGACGGCGCCCAACCGTCGTTTTGCCGATACCGTGACGCAGCGGCTGATCAAAGGGGTTCTGGGGAAGCAGCCCTGTCCGTACACGGATGCTCAGCTGGATGCGATCGCTAAAAACTGCACGCTCAAGGAAGATGCCGCTCGCAAGGTCGAGCGCGCGATGAGCAAGCGCATCGCAGCCGTCGCGCTGCAGCATCGCATTGGGGATACATTCGACGCGGTGGTCACCGGCGCCGGACCCAAAGGAGTCTTCGTGCGGGCGCTGGGGCCTCCGGTCGAAGGCATGCTCGTACGCGGCCAGCAAGGCGCGGACGTGGGAGACCGCTTGCGTGTGCAACTCGTGAGCACCGATCCGCGACGCGGATATATCGACTTTGCGAAGATTTAGCCAACTGTCGCGATGCAGTCGATCTCCACGCGGACATCGCGGGGCAATCTTGCGGCTTCGACGGTCGCCCGCGCCGGAGCATTCCCGGGAAAATAGCGCGCGTATACTTCATTCATCTGCGCGAACTCGCCCATGTCTTTGAGATAGACGGTTGTCTTGACGACTTTGCCTAACGACGATCCGCAAGCTTCGAGTACGGCTTGAAGATTTTCGAGAACCCGCTGGGTTTGAGCGGCGATGTCGCGCGCTTCGATGAGCTGACCCGTAGCCGGATCGAGCGGGATCTGCCCGCTCAGGAAGGCGAATCCGTTGGAGACGACAGCTTGCGAGTAAGGTCCGATCGCGGCGGGAGCATTTGGAGTCGAGATGATTTTCTTCATAGCTTCAGAGTGCCGACAATATTGCTGACGTGATCGATTCCTTCTTGTTCGAGAAACGTTTCTAGTTCGCGGGCGATGCGTAAGGGAGCCGCGGGATCCCAGAAATTCGCCGTGCCGACTTCGACTGCAGACGCTCCGGCGATCAGGAACTCGGCTGCATCCAGGCCGTCCGAGATTCCTCCCAGACCTACGACGGGTATCTTCACGGCTCGCGCGGCTTCATACACCATGCGTACGGCAATCGGCTTGATCGCAGGTCCCGACAAGCCACCAAGGCCTGCTCCTAAGCGAGGCTTACGGGTTCGAGGATCGATGGCCAGCGAGACAAACGTGTTCACCAGCGAGAGGGCGTCAGCCCCAGCTTCCTCGGCTGCTTTCGCCAGCGGTTCGATGCGCGCGACGTTGGGGGAAAGCTTCACGATCAGCGGTCGCCGTGCAACCGTCCGCACCGCTCGGATCACTTCAGACAGCAGAGCCGGATCGCTTGAGAAGAAGATCCCGCCATGCTTGGTGTTGGGACACGAGACGTTCAGCTCATAGGCGGCAAGACCCTCGGCGTCTTCTAGCACCCGGATCACTTCGATGTAATCTTCGACGGCGTAGCCGAACACGTTGGCGAAGATCGCAGTGCCGGCGCCGCGAAGCTCGGGCAGCTTGTCCTTCACAAAGGCCCGCACGCCGATGTTCTGCAAGCCGATGGAATTGATCATCCCGGCTTCGGTCTCCCACACGCGAGGCGGCGGGTTGCCATCCATCGGCACGCGGGAGAGGCCTTTGACCACGATGCCCCCAAGGGCGGACAGATCCACCAACTCCTTGAGCTCGACGCCGTAGGCGAAGGTGCCGGAGGCTGTCAGCACCGGGGTCTTGAGAGGGATGCCGCACAGCGAAGTAGCCAGGCGGGAAGCCATTTCGTCACAGAATAGCAGTCCGTACCGGCCTAGTGGGCAAAAGTGGAGAGTACTAAGGTGTTCCACTGATGGCCCAACTGAGTGGAACGGCGGAACATAAAAGGGTGGAAAAGCCACCCATGGGCAAGCTCCGCTCGCTCTCGTCTAAGTATTCGGTGTTCACATCCATTCTATTGCTATGGGTTGTGGCCACCAGCTTGTGGTGGGATATCCATCTCCATACATTCAACTGGACCAAGGGATTAGTCCTTTGCGGAATCGTGTTGGGTGTGGGCGCGGCGATCTCGCAGTTCACCAATCGCCTGCTGGCCCGTCCGCTGACGTTGCTCGAAGCCGGCATCACGTCGGTACGCGAAGGACGACTGGAGCCCATTCGTGTAAGCCGCACCGGCGATGAAATCGAGTACCTGGGCGATAGCTTCAACCGCATGATCGCGGCACTGGCCGCGTCCCAGGATGAGATCCGGCAGTATCAGGAGCTGCTCGAAGAGCGCATCCGGCAACGTACGCAGGAGTTGGAAAAGGCCATGCATGGCGCGCTGGCCGCTAGCCAGGCTAAGAGCGAATTCCTGGCCAACATTTCACACGAACTGCGAACCCCGATGAACGGACTGCTGGGCATGCTGGACCTGGTGCTCGACAGTCACGTCAACGGCGAGCAGCGCGAGCAGGTGGAGATTGCGCAACGCTGCGCCTATTCGCTTCTAGATCTGCTGAACGACATTCTCGATCTATCCAAGATTGAAGCCGGCCGGATGATTCTGGAGAAAGTACCCTTTTACATGCGCACGGTGGCCGAAGACTGTGTCAAGGCGCAAGGAGCTAAGGCGACGCAGAAGGGTGTGGATCTGCGCTTCGAATGCACCGGCGATCTGGCCAATGTGATCGGCGACCCGCTGCGTCTGCGGCAGATCGTGTCCAACCTTCTTTCGAACGCGATCAAGTTTACCGAGAAGGGGTCGGTACAGGTTCAGCTGGGTGTTTCGAAGACAGCCGATGGCAACGTCAGCATGCTGCTGCAAGTCACCGACACAGGATCGGGGATTCCGGCCGATAAGCTTCCATTGATATTCGAGAAATTCACGCAAGCCGATTCAAGCATCAGCCGCAAGTATGGCGGCACGGGTCTGGGTTTGGCGATTACGAAGAGATTAGTCGAACTGCAGGGTGGAACCATCCGCGTGGAGAGCCGCGCCGGGCAGGGGAGTGCGTTTACAGTGGAAATTCCGTTTGAGATTGCGCCTGCGCAGGCGCCCATGGTTGAACTGCGGCAGGAGAAAGTAACGGCGTCGGTGGCATCGCGCCAGACCCGGTTGTTACTCGTGGAAGACAACGCCGTAAATCAGCGTGTGGTTCTGGCCATGCTGCGCAAGAAGGAATACAAGATTGACGTGGCCAATAACGGCCAGGAAGCTCTCGAGAAACTGAAGAGCACCGAGGAACCGTACAGCCTGATTCTGATGGACGTCCAGATGCCAGTGCTGGATGGTCTCGAAACCACACGCGCGATCCGGCGCAATCCAAGCTGGAATCATCTGCCGATTATCGCCATGACCGCGCACGCCATGATCGGCGATCGCGAACGCTGCCTGGAAGCCGGTATGAACGGCTATATATCCAAACCTGTTCAACAAGCGGGATTGATTTCGGTCATCGAACAGTTCCTGGCTTCCGGTCCTGGCGTCACTGCACCGCAGGCAAACGGGGTGGAACGTATTCTGACGGCGAAGCTGATGCAGCAGGATCGAGCTCTGGTGAGTGAAATGCTCCGCCTGTTCATGGAAGTGGCGCCGGGCCGCCTGGAGAAGCTGGAAACCGCCGCTGCGCTGGGAGACGTGGCAACTCTGGCCGAAGAAGCCAAGCGAATTAGCGCGGCTGCCGAGCACATCGCATCGACTAGCCTGGGTCAATGCGCGAGAAGTATTAACGATGCCGCGGCACGCGGCGATTTCGGCGCGGTCAAAGCGGACGTTGAGGCTCTGCGGCGGGAGATCCGGTCGCTGGAAGCGCTAACGACTTAATCCAGTCCCACGTCAGACGCACGTCGTCTTGGGTCGTGGCGACGTTCCCGATCGCCAGTCGAAGCACGAACTTCCCGTGCAGTGTTGTTCCCGAGAGATACGCGTGGCCGCTGGTATTGATGCGGTCGAGCAAGTCACGATTGTCGTCATCCGAGCCGCGATATCGGAAGCACACTAGAGAAAACAGAACCGGCGCGGCCAGCTCAAAGCGGGCGTCGGCGGCGATTCGTTGCGCAAGGTCCTGCGCCAGTTCCATGTGCTGGCGAAGAATTTTCGTAATCCCCTCGCGTCCGAAATACCGCAGGACGAACCATAGCTTCAGGGATCGGAATCGCCGGCCCAATGCCAAACTGTAGTCAGCCAGATTCACAGCGCGGTCCTGCTCGGCGGCCTGAAGGTAGGGAGGTGTTTCTTCAAGCGATAGCATGCGCCGCATCACATCGGGGCGGCGAGTATAGAGGACGCTGAGATCCACCGGCGTGAAAAGCCACTTGTGTGGATTGACTACCAGCGAATCGGCTTGCGCCGCGCCGTTGAGGATGTGGCGATGGTCTTCGAGCAGCGCCGCAGAACCAGCATAGGCCGCGTCCACATGAAACCAAAGGTTGTGGCGTCTGGCGATGTCGCCGATCTCGGCGATGGAATCGACGCTGGTCGTGGACGTCGTGCCAACCGTCGCGACCACGCAAAAAGGCTTCTTTCCGCTGGCGAGATCGGCCTCGATCATCGCCGTGAGGGCATCGGGACGCATACGGAACTGGTCGTCGGAGGGAATATGGCGAATGTTATCGAGACCGATGCCTGCGGCCAAAGCGCCCCGATCGATCGACGAATGCGCGTGCTCGGAGGCATACAGAATCAGGGCAGGATGCTGGCCGGTCCGGCGAGTTTCAGGTGAGGCCAGTTCTCGCGCTGCAAGAATCGCGTGCAGGCTGCCGGTGGACGCCGTGTCGTGGATAATCCCGAAGAAATTGTCAGGTAGACCGAGCCATTGGCGTAGCCAGCCCAGGGTGACCTGTTCCAGTTCGGTAGCCGCGGGTCCGGTCTTCCACAACATGTGATTGACGTTGAGAGTGGCGGCCAGCATTTCGCCCAGGATGCCGGGTCCGGAGGCGGATATGGAAAAGTACGCGAAGAAACGCGGATGATTCCAATGCGTGACGCCGGGAACGATTAGGTTGCGAAAATCCGTCAGGATGGCATCCATCGACTCGCCCTGCTCGGGACCGGCCTGCGGTAAACGATCGATCAAAGCGCCGGGCAGGACGTCAGGAACAACGGGGAGGTCGCGGATATCACGCAGGTAATCGGCCATCCAGTCAACGGCCTGATGCGCGGCGGCGCGGAACTCATCGGGGGACATTTTCGGATGGATCGGGGTCATATCTTTGTCCGCGCGCCTCTTTCTTTTGAAGCCGTGAAAATCAATGCGAGGAACAGCGTGAGGTCGGTGAGCAGATGGAACAGCAGCAAATGCCGGCTGGTTTCTATCGCGTCTGCCAAAGAGCTGAGCAGAAACTCGGTCAGGCCCAGGGTTGCCGCCAGCACGGCTGTCCAAACTATGGCCTGAGGAAAGCCAGCGGACAATCGGCTGGCAAATATGGGTCCCGCTAAGAGAATCAGCGCGTACCAAACCACCAAATGTTCAGGCCACCAGAGCACGAGTTTAGTCCGGAGTGCGCTCCAGGATCCGAAGCGTGAGGCTTGCGCGCGGGGAGGACGGCCGGAATCCGGCTGGAAATTCGAAAACCCCGCCGGCCGGCGCTGCCAGGCTTCGGTTTCCAAATCCCTGCGGACATTAGCGAGCATCCTGATTGGATGGCGGATCCAGAACATCATTACCCGCCCGTAACCTCCGCGGTGCGAAAAGGCCTCTAGCCAAGCCGGATTGGACGCAGGACTGTCGTCACGATATGCGTGCATCCCGCTATACGGAAGATCGGTCTGCGAGAGTCCCAGTTCGGAGAGATCGCGCGCCGGCGTTGGGGAGTTCGGGAGAATCCTGACGAAGGTCAAATTGAAACGGGCCTGTGCTCGATACCAGTAAGGGGTCTGGCTCAAAACCCAACCGCCTCCAGCGATCAAAATTGCTCCAAGCACCCACGCCAGCACGCGGGACCGGAGCGGCTCTCTCCAGCGTGCAGCCCAGAGGGAGGCGGCCAGCATGGGCGCGAGGGCTCCATGCTGGCCTTTCGAGGTGACAAATAGCAGGGCTCCCAGAGAGAACCAGATCACTGGCGCCGTCCCTCTGGAAGTAAGCATCCACAGGAAGGCAGGCAGCATGATCATGGCTCCCAAGAAACCGGCCGCATCAGTGTAGAAGGTGTTCAGGTAGGCAATGAAACCTACATCCGTGAAAATCCACAGAGCGGCGATGGTGACGATCCACCATGCCACGCCCTGAAGGGGACGAAGCGCCACCAGCCAAAGACTCCAGGCCGCGAGGAAACAGAGCGTGTGGACGGCGCCGAGCCATCGGATATCGAAACGCTCGGCATTCCCCAGGTGCGCTTGCACCCATGAAGCTGTCCCGGCCAGCCACACTTCAGAAGTGGGGACTTCGCTCTCCCAGCAGTGGTGTGGCGATCGCTGGTAGTCGGGGTAAAAATAAATGAAATAGGCGCTGGTATCGGTGACCTCCGCGCGTCCGATGCAGAGATGTCCGGCCACCTTGGCGAAGTCTCGGTTATCGGCGACGCCGATAAATCCAGGCAAAAACAGTTGCCATAGCAGGATCGCAGCCCCTGCGGCCAGCAGCGAGATCTCCCGAAATGCCGGGCGAACGCTGGGGAGAGTCACGGCTTCAGAAGATCCGGCGCTTAAGGCGCTCGACAGTGAACTTAGCGGTGTCGGCGACGGCCATGACGGTCATGACGCCGGCTTGAACGGGATCGGTTACTACCAAGTCGGCAGCTTCAGGGACGCTGCCAGCCATGTTGAGACTGACTACCAAAAGACCTTGCGCGCGGACCTCGCGCACGGCGATTTCAATCTCGCCGCCCATGAGAGATCCCGCCATCACCAGCGCCTTGACGCGAGGCAAACGTCCGGCGGCTCGGACAGCATCGGCCAACGGCTGCTCGCCGACCAGCGGAATGGTGTCGATCGAGATGTGCTCGCCGCGGATATTGTGGCGATCGGCTTCTGTTATCGCGCCCAATGCGACTTGCCCGACTTGCGCGCCGCCCCCCACGATGATGATGCGCTTGCCGAACACCTTCTGCATAGTCTTCACCTGGGTCACGCGATGCACGACGGGCAGAGCGCGGAGGTCCTCGAGCAAACGCTCGGGGTCGCCGGGAACGTCGATTTCAAAGTAGGTGACGGTTTCCGGCGATTTCTCCTCGACGATTTCGATACTCAGGATATTGCCTTGCTCACGCGCGATCACGCCGCTTAGCTGGTGCAGAATGCCAGGGCCGGGATTCGCCGCCACCTCTACTCCGATTCGTTGGGACACTCTTTTAGTCCACCTCGTACTTCTTCAAGATATCCGACCAGCGACTCTGAGCTTGCAGCAGGAACTCAGCAATCTCCCGGACAGCTCCCTGGCCGCCGGGAGCAGTGGTGACGCAGTGCGCTGCGCGCTTGACCTCGGGCCGCGCATTGGCGGTCGCGATGCCCAGACCCACCCGGCGCATGACAACGACGTCGGTGAGATCGTCCCCCGCATACGCGGTTTCGTCAGCCGAGATGCCGCTCTGGGCGAGGATCTCTTGAAGAATCGGGACCTTTTCGATGTGGCCCTGGTAGACGTACCGCATGCTGACCTGACGCGCCCGTTCGGCGGTGGCTGGCGAGACCCGTCCGCTGATGACACCGGTGGCGATCCCATGCCAGGAGAGCCACTGTAGCGCGATACCATCCTGCGAATCGAAGGCTTTGCTCTCGAAGATACTGCCATCGGGAGCGGGGACGTTAATCAACCGGCCGTCGGTGAGAACTCCATCGACGTCCATCAATAGCAATTTAATGCGCGCCGCGCGCTTTTGGAGATCCGAAGAGACGTTCATAGAGTTTGTGTTGTTGAAAGAAGAGTTCCTTGTAAGCGTCTTGATATTCGGCACGTGGATTAATTGCAGCGCCGGTGGAAGCAGGAAGGTCGCTCATGTTGTCGATGAGGCCCAGCCGCTCCAGCGCCCATAGAGCGGCGCCGCGGCAGGAAGCTTCCCCTTCAGTGCAGACGGTGATGGGACGGCCGAGCGCGTCGGCCATCATCTGGGTCCAGCCAGGCGAATGCAGCAACGCTCCGCCGGAAGCGATTACCTCGTTGGGCGCCTTCCCGCAGCCCGCGACCAGCAGATCATAGATTTCGCGAAAGCGCAGCGCGACAGACTCCAGCGCGGCCCGAAAAATATCAAATGCCTGGGTAGACGCGGATAAGCCGACTACCGCAGCGCGCAGGTCGGCGCGCCAGTAGGGGGTTCTTTCTCCTGAAAAGAAGGGAAGCATGGTAAGGCCATGAGTTCCGGGACGGGCGGCCGCCAGGCGAGCCTCGAGATCCTTGGGAAGCGCGAGCGTGCGTTTCATCCATGCAAAGACGTCGCCGCCGTTAGAGAGCGCGCCGCCTGTTACGAATCGCCGCTGATCTACGCGATAACACCACAGCAGGGGAAGGATCAGGGTCTGCGGAACGTCCAGGACCACGCGCATGGCCCCGGTGGTGCCCACCATCAGCGCGGCGCGATCCGGCGAGAGACAGCCGCTGCCGAGGTTACTGCAAGCTCCGTCGCCCAGCGCGGGGAACCAGCGGGCCTTGGCGAAGCCCGGCCACATCCGTCGAAATTCAGGCAGTAACTCATCTTCCGTCTGGTCGAGAAGAACCAGATCGGCGAGCTGGTCACGGCGAATCGGCAGAGCGCTCAGAGTCTCGTGGTCGTAGTTCGCGGCGTTCTGATCCCACAGGCCGGTGGCGGAGATCATGGATGTGGAAACGCTCGCCTGGCCGAACAGTTTCCGAAAGAAATATTCCGGAAAGCTGAGAAACCGGTTGGTGGCGCGGAGCTGGTCGGGATGATTTGCCGCTAACCACACGAGTTTAGCGGGCCAGTAGCTGGAATGCGGAACGCAGCCGGTGCGCGCATGGGAATCGGGCACGTGCTCAACGTAATCGGCGCTGCGCGTGTCGAGCAGATGAAGGATCGGGAAGGTAGGTTGGCCTGCGGCATTCACGCCGCATAGGCCGTGCCAGAACGCGCTGCCTGCGACGGCGGCTACGCGGAATCCGGAGGAATGCGCCTGGCGGTGAAGCTCGTCCAGGCAATCGATGGAGAGTTGAGCGAGCTCTTCGGGATCAACTTCGGCGCCGCCGTCCTTGGTAGTCCGAACGCGATACGCTACCTGGACGCCGTAGCCGTCCACCCGGCGAGCCCCGGAGTCGAAGAGGAGTGCCCGGACCGAGGAGCTGCCGACGTCGAGGCTAACGATGAAGGGATCGGGGGCGCTCACGGTGAGTTTCCGTTATAGCATGGGTGCATGAAACGGATGGGTGCGATTATTCTAGCCGCCGCCATAGTAACGCTACCGGTTGCGGGACAGTCGAAAGCCGCGAAGGGTCAGACCAAGGCGGTCCAATCAAAAGCCACGCCGCGCACCCCGGACGGCAAGCCGGATCTCTCGGGATTCTGGCAGGGGCCGCTGCTGCGCAACATGTTCGAAAGCGTCGGCGGGGCTCCTCTAAATGCGGCTGGCCAGGCAGCCTACCGTTACAACATGACGCAATCGATCAATCCGGAGGGGATCTGCCT
>Ga0207674_10003074_pt1 | contig 20646 bp, 13 predicted proteins | sample KBSCornC72_FD_184303 | JGI IMG/M metagenome (GOLD analysis project Ga0207674, IMG submission 184303) | Corn rhizosphere microbial communities from Kellogg Biological Station, Michigan, USA - KBS Corn C7-2 (SPAdes) (version 2) | ecosystem: Host-associated > Plants > Roots > Rhizosphere > Soil ...
GATGGGCTTGCCCATGTCCATCGTCTCGGTCAGCGCGAGCTCCTCGCGGTGCTTGCGGATGAGTTCGGCGAAGCGCAGCAGGACTTTCTTGCGCGCGGCGGGCGCGCGGCGCGACCACCCGCCCGCCTCGAATGACTTGCGCGCGCTCGCGACCGCCAGTTCCACCTTCGTCCCGCCGCCGTCGGTGGAAAACTTCAGATCGCCGTCGAACACGGGGTTCTTGAGCAGCCCCGCCCGCACCACGTCCGCCTGCGCGACGCCCAAGTCCGCATACCGGGCCTGCAGCCCACGATTATTCAACAGGGCGATCTGCACCGCCTCGTCCGCGCCGATCGGCGACGCCAGCAATCCCGCCACCTTCTCTCGCGCCACCCGGTCTTCCGGCCCGCCGCGGTCCCACACGACGCCCTGCTCGATCCGCTCCTGGACCGATCTCCGAACGTCGCCAAAGCCCGCGTCGCGCGGCGGCGCCGCGCAACTGCAGCAGAGCAACCCCGCGAACGTCGCTAGCGCGAGCTTCATCAATGCCCCTCGTGCCCGCCGGCCGGCATCGTCGCCGCTTTCACCGGCTTGTTGATCTTCATGTTGCACTTCGGGCAACGGTCGTTCGGGTTGTTCGAGCGAACTTCCGGGTGCATCGGGCACTGGTACAGCCCCGCCACGATCGCCGCGCCGCCCATCCCCGTTTCGCCGGGCCGCGTCGTCGTCGCCGCGGGCGTGGTCTCGTCCGGCGATCGGATCGAAAGCGTCCCCGACCCTCGCGGCGCCGGCGACTGCGTCGCGTCCGGGTTGGCAGGGTGATCGAGCACCGGCTGTTCCGGCCCAGCCGTTCCCGCGCACCCCCCGAGTAGCGCCAATCCCACAATCGTTGTAAATCCCATCAACCGCATGAACGTCTCCAACTTCATTGGCGCGATCGTACCACCGTCGTGGCGAGTCAGTCCATGACCGCGACGAATATTGATTCCCAGTAGGCAAGGGAATTCGCGCGCCGAAATGATACGCTATCGAGTGCCACCGGCCGGCCGCGTCGCCGCCGCGTTCGACTTGCGCGGTGCGGGCACGTACCCCCGGAACACCGGCTCGCTGAGCATCACCACCCACATCGCCGCCGGCTGACGCCCGCGCGCCTGCTGCATCAGGATCGCCCAACGCACCCCGCGCGAGTGTGGTGTCGAATCCACCAGGATGATCTGTCGCGCGTCGTCCGGCGACTGTAGCCCGCCCGGCACGTACTCATACGACTTGCCCGTCTCCGGGCACTCGAACGACAACGGCTGGTCCAGATCCCCCAGCGACCGCAGCTCGTCGAGCGTCCCGGGCAGCCGACTGTTCAGCGCGAAATACTCCAGCATCGCCCCGCTGATCGCGTGCAGCCGTGCCGCGCACGGATCCGACTTCAGCGTTTCGTCCAGCGGCTGAATCTTCCGTGACCCGCCAGGACCGCCCGTGCCGCCAAATTCCTCTCCGTTCACCCGCACGGTCGGCCGCGCCTCGGGCATCGAAGAACTCTTACACCCCGTCGCCAGCACCGCGACCAATGTCGCCACTCGCCACCCGACATTGCCGAACCGACGCGCGATCATACGTGCCATAGCTCCTCGCACGTGGTGCGATTATCACCGCTCCAGCGGCTTCGTCGAGAGGTCGCCCTCCTTAGGCTCGGGCTGCTTTCCCTGCGGCGTGCTCAGGTCGATCGAGTTGACCGGCGACACCGGGCCGGCCGGCCTCGTCTGCGGCGACTGCCCGCGCCGCATCCCCTGCATGTGCTCGTCGAACGTCCCCGGCTCGACCGCCTTGGGCGTCAGGGTCGTCCCCTTCGACTCGTCCTCGCCCATCGGCTCCAGCTCGTCGGGCCGCTGCGCCACGTGCGGCGTCAGGAAGATCAAAAGCTCCGTCTTCGTCTTCTTCGTGATCGTGCGATTGAAGATCAGGTTCAGCACCGGTACGTCCCCCAGGAACGGCACCTTCTGCACGTCCGACGTCTTGCGATCCTCCATCAACCCGCCGATCACGATCGTCTGCCCGTCCTTCACCCCGATCCGGCTGTCCGCCGACCGCTTGGCGATCACCGGCGCGGCGGTCGTGCTCGAGATCGGGATCGTCTGGCTCGTCAACTGCGAAATCTCCGGCGTCACGTCCAGGATCACCACCCCGTCCGGGTTGATGTGCGGCGTGACGTTCAGGCTCAGGCCGATGTCGCGGTACTGGATGTCGTTGATCTGCTGTCCCGAATCGGTGATGCGTGTGTTCGTGATGAACGGAACGCTCTGGCCAATCAGAATGTTCGCGAGCTGATTGTCGCTCGCCAGCAGGTAAGGCCGCGACAATACGTCCAGCTTGTTCTGCTCCGCCAGCGCGTGCAGCGTCGCCGTCACGTTCGTCTCGATCACCGACACCACCAGCCCGCCCTTGAGGGCCGCGTTGCCGAAATTCGTCCCCGCGATTTGCCCGTTTCCGTTGGGCCGCGTGTTCAACACCGAGAAGTCCACGCCCATGTCCGCGGAATTGTCGTGCGTCACCTCCGCCACCAGCACCTTGATCAGCACCTGCGGCACCGGCCGGTCCAGGTCGTCGATGATCGCCCGCACCTGCTTTTCGTACTTGCTCGCGGTCGTCACCAGCAGCGCGTTGGTGTCCTGATCCGCGACCACGAACACCTTTCCCGTCAGCGCGTTCACCGCGCTGGCCATGCCCGGCGAGAGCTTGGGCACGCCCGGCCGGTTCAGGCGGTTGTTCCGCCGCTGGGTGTTGCTCCGCCCGCCGTTGTCCGGCGTGCCGATGTTGTTCCCGCTCGTCCCGTTCCGATTTTGGCGCTGCTGCTGCTGAGAATCCGGCCCGCCCGGTTGGCCGTTGTTCTGCTGGTTCTGGTTCGGCGAATTGATGTTCCCGAACAACACGTTCAGCACGTATTCCAGGTTGTCCGCCTGCCCGTTGCGCAGGTGATAGATGAACAGGGTGTCCTCGCTGGCCGGGTTGGCGTCGAGCTGCTTCACCACCCCTTCGATGATCTTTAAGAGCTCCGACGGCGCCGATACCAGCAGGCTGTTCGTCCGGTCGTCCCACGTCACATTCACCGAGATCCCCTTGGTCTGCTGCGGCGCCGGCCCGTCGCTGAAGATGAAGAACGGGAACCGGTTGTTGTCGTTGTTCTTCGGCTTGAACATGTCCTCGATCAGCTTCGACACCGTGAACGCGTCCGCGTACTTCAGCGGGAACACCTTCAGCTCCGACGACGCCATCGGGCTGGCGTCCAGCATCTTGACCATGTCCTCGACGCCCTTGAGCACCTCCACCGGCGCGGTCACGATCAGCGTGTTGGTCCGCTCGTCCGACACCGCGTTGACCTTGACGTCCTTGCTCGACGCCTGATCGTCCCCGCCGAACCGCCGGTAGAAGAACGGGAAGTCGTTGTTGTCCGACTTCGCCGGCTTGAACAGCGTGTTGATCAGCTTCGCCGTCGATTCCGCCTGGGCGTACTTGAGCGGGAAACTTTTCATCTCCGACGCCGGGATCGGGTTGGAGTCGAGCTTCTTGACGATGTCCTCGATCATCTGGAGCTGCACGGACGACCCCATCACCACCAGCGCGTTCGTCCGGTCGTCCGCCGCCAGCACCACCTGACCGTGCTTTTCCGACCCGCCTTTGGGCGGCGCCACCGGCTGCCCCTGCTGCATCCGCATCATCATTTCCGGCGTCATCTGCCCCGCGCCCCCCTGGTTCTTGAAGAACGTCTCCAGCAGCTTCTGCGTCTGCGCGGCGTTTGCGTACTTCAGAGGCACCACGCGGATCTCCGACGTCCCCGCCTCGTGCTGGTCCAATCCCGCGATGATCTGCACCAGCCGCCGGATGCTCGACGACGCGTCGGTGATGATGATCGAATTGCTCCCCTCGTTGGCCGCCACGTCCGCGTCGGGCGTCATCAACGGCTTGAGGTCGTCCTTGAGCTTGGGCGCGCTGACGTTCTGGATCGGGATCACCTGGGTGATGATCTCGTCGGTGTTGGCGATCTCCTCGGGCTTGGCGCCGAAGTGCACCGGCACGTTCCCCTTCTTCGCCTTGTCGCGCGGCACGATCCGCAGCAGCCGATCCTCGCGGATCGCCGTGAACCCGTTCACCTTCAGCGCCGCGTTCACCAGCGTGATCGCCTCCTCCGGCGATACCGGCTGCTTGCTCAAGATGGTGACGCGCCCTTCGGTCGGCCCCTCGCGGACGATCACGAACCCCGCCGACTGCGACAAATAATCCAGCACCGTGTCGAGCGGTGCGTCCTTGAAGTTCAAGCTGACTTTCATCGGCGCAGTGGTCGCTTGCGTCGTGGCGGGTGTCGTCGTCGTCGCCGCCGCCGCCGCCGGACGACTCGTCGGCGCTTGTTGCGCCGATGCGACCGCCGCCATCGCCGCACTCAACACCATCGAACGCGCGGCCCCCGTTGCACGGAATCTAACTCGCGACATGGTTGCGTCCATCCTTCTCTTGCCCTGCGAACACCCGACACGCTCCGACCCGCACGTCCCATTCATTCCGGCGCCGCCTGCGGCTGCCCCGGCGGGGCCGCACGCCGCGCGCCCGGTTTCACCGCAGTGCCCGGCGGCATCGCTTGGCCCGGCACGCCGCCCGGTCCCGGTGGTGGCTGCGCGCCGCCCGAAGGCTTTGACGCCGGTGGCGGGGTCGGCGGCGCGACCTGACCGTTCAAATCCTGCCCCACCTCGATCCGCTTCGCCGCCCCGCCGGCTTCGTACTCGATCGCGTCCAGCGTGATCGACTTCACCTTCCCCCGCGCGATCGAATCCCCCACGTTCACCTGCTGCACGCGCTTCGTCCCCTTCTCTTCCAGGAACGCCATAAACCGCCCGCCCCCCTGGACCGCGCCTTTCAGCACGAACTGCGCTTCCGGCCCGCCCGCCGCCTTCGCCCCTTTGCCGCCGCCTTTGGCGAACATGTTCCGCGTCTGCAGGATCGAGAATTCCGCCGGCAACGTCGGCGCGCTCGTCGGCATCGCCCCACCGCCCGCCGCCGGACCGCCCGGTTTCGCCGCCGCCGCAGGATTCCCCACCGGCGTCGCCGCCACGCCCGCCGGAGCGTTCATCCCCGCAGGAGCCGTCGTCGCCTCGGGCGGCGGGTTGGGCATCACCACGACCTCCCGCGCCGTCGCCGTCGCCGTCGACTTCGACGTCGGCGCTTGCGCCGCTGCCGCCATCGAGATGCCGATCACGCCAATCACAACAAACGCCTTCATTGCCGCCCTCCCGCCGGCCCGTCCAGCGCCGCAACGCCCCGCGTGCCACCCCGAACCGCGGGTGGCGCAGACCCGTCCGTCTGCCGCCCCAGCGTCGAGACCGTGATCTGCACCTGAAGCTCGTCCCCGCTCTCGCGCTTGGGCGTCACCTGCACGTCGTCCACCCGCAGCGGGATCGGCGAACGTTCGACCTCGTACAGCAGCATCGCCACCGACGGCAACGACCCCACCGCCGCCACGTGGAACCGCAAGTGCATGAACCCGCGCTCGTTCATCGCCTGCACCCGCTGGAACGACGCGTTCCCCAATCCCGCCTTCTGCTGCCACCCCTGCAGCAGGTGCAGCAACTCCCCCTCGATCGTCGACGCGTCCGACCGCAGCGTCGGCCCCATCCCGGTCAGGATCGACCGCAACCGCTGCTCGCGCCCCAGCAGCGCCTGCGCGTCGGCGACGTTCTGGCTCTTGATCGCCAGTTGCTCGGTTAACTCGGCGCGGCGCGCGACGTAAGGCGACAGCGCCAGCCGGTCCAGCGCGAAGATGCCCGCGGCGACCAGGACGGCGATCGTGATGTACCGCTCGCGGCTCGTCAGCGCCATAAGTCCTCTTCTCGCGCCCTCTCGTCGGTCCGGACCACCAACCCTACCGCGAAGCCCTTGGTTCCATCGCCGCCGCACCGCCCGCCGTCGCCGGCGCGGGGATGTACGTAAACGTCACCGAGAACGACACCTCCGGCCCGGTGCCCCGCGCGTCCAGCTTGCGCTTCAAATCCGCAAAGCGGCCGCTGGCGTTCAACCGGTCGATCAGGTTCAACACTTCCAGGTTCCCCATCGCCCGCCCGGTGAACTCGCCGCGCAGGTTCGACTGCAGGTGGAAACTCGTCAGGTACGTTTGACTCTCCGCCGGAATCGCGCCGGTCAAGTCGCGCATGCACGACAGTGCCCGCGGCGACGCCGCCCGCGCGAACCCTTCCACGAACTGCATGTTCGCCACGAACGGCCGCGCCATCTTCACCGCCGGATCCAACGTCTGCAGGCTCTTCTCCGCGGCGGTCACCTTCCCCTCGAGCCGCGCCAGATCCGTGTACGCCACCACCGCCACCAGCGCGACCACCGCCGCCCCCGCCGCGATCCACCGCGTTCGCAGGTTGACGCTCTGCTTCTTGGGCGGCACCACGCGCGGCCGCAGGAAATCGATCTGCCCCGCAAGACTCCCCCCGCCCGCACCGCCCGCCGCCGCCAGCGCCAGGGCGATCGCCGACGCCCCCAGGCCTGCCCGGCCGTTCGTCGCGCCCGCGACGCCCAGGGATTGCACCTCGCCGCGCACCACCGGCATCCCCACCGCGCCCGAAACGGCATCCACAACCCCGGCGTCCAACCCTACGTCGTCCCACATCATCATCACGTGCCGCGACACCCCAGCCGCCGCCTCCGCCGCCGTCGTCGCGTCCCCGTTCATCGGGTGGAGCGTCGCCGCGCGTCGCAGTTCCGTCACCAGCCCCGTCCCGGAGGTCGCCGACCCCAGGTGCCGCATGTACCGCGTCTGCTCACCCTGCTGCACCGCCAGCTCCGCCCCCTCGGGCCGGACCGAGAGCACGTACGGATTCCCCGCCCGCACCGCCGTCGCCGACCCCAGTGCCGCCGCGCTCGGCGTAATCGCCGCGATCTGCAAACCCGCCGCCTCCGCGACCGTCCGCAGGCGCTCGATCCACCGCTTGGGCAAACCCATCAACAGGACCGTGCCCGCGCTCAGCGTGCTGCACTGCCCGGAATAGTCGAACGACATCTCCCCCAGCTCCGGCGCGCTCTCCGCTTCCGCCCGCAGCGACAGCATCGCCGCCGCCGTCGCCGCGTCCGCCGGCGGCAACCCCTGCGCCTTGAGCAGCAGCCACCGCGCCGGCACCCCCAGCACCGCCCGCCGGCACGTGTACCCTTCGCGCTTCAGGAACTCCCCCAGCGCGATCCCCAGCGTCTGCCCCTGTTCCAGCGTCACCCCCGCCGGGTACGCGAACTCCCCCACCCGCGCCACGCGCGCGGCACCCCCCGACCACGACAGCTCCGCGACCAGCATCGCGCGCTCGCCGATGGAAATCCCCAATAGCCTTTTCCGAAACCGATCGGTACTCAGCACAACGTCACAAACTCCCGGTGCACTCCATCGCGTTTCCTTCCGCTTGCGGCTGGGCGGCCCGGCGACACACAGGATCACTTAGACAACCGTCCGCCACGTTTGTTCCGTCACGTCGTCGAAGTTCCTCGCGACATGTCGCGCGCCGCCTTTCATCAGACGAACTCCCCGACCAAATCTTTCAGCGCGAACTGAATCGCTTACGTGTTAAATGTCCGCCCGCCCGAACTCCGGACAGAGCTCACCCTTTAGACAGAACGTCTTCCGCGGAATCCCCGATCATGACAACTCCCCCCGCCCCCCACAAGAACTTTCTTGCGTCACGACAATTGCAGTTCAGTTATTTTCCGGACGCGTCGCCGCGCCCGTGCGACGCGCGCACGCGACGAACGCGAATAGGATCATCATCCCACCGATTCCGGGCTCCGGCACGTCAAACCCCTTTAACTCCGAAGTCGCATCGTACGCCAGCCCGCGCCGCGAAGACTCGATAAGCGGCGGTAATTGCGCGGCGCTCCCCTTCAGCACCCGCGCCGCCAGCGCGAAATTCTCCGTCGGCAGGCCGCCGTCCGCGAATCGATACACCTCCAGCGTGTAGTTCCCCGTCCGCTCGAGGATCCACGAGAGATGCTCCAAATTGTCTACCGAGCTGTCGCTCGCCCCGATCGGCACGCCGTCCCGCAGAATCGACAGCGTGAAGTCCGCCAGCGGAACCGTCTGGTAAAACGTGTCCTTCGCGTCCAGCCCGTTCTTGTTCTTGTCCTTGTAAGCTACATGCCTGAACCACGTCAGAGTTGCATCAAGCCGCTGCCCCGCCAACAGTTTTCCCAACTTCAGGTCGAACGTCTGATCCCCCTTGAGCTTCCCCTCCCGCCAGGTATTCAGCGGCGTCGACTTCGCCTTGGTCTTCGCGTAAAGCCGGTACGCCGCCACCGCGTCCAACTGTCCCGCGCCCTGCTCGTCGTCCAGGGGCTGCGTGATCAGGTAGCCGTAATCCTGGTCCCGCCCGCCATTCCGCTGCTCCCACGGCGTCCCGTCCGCGTCCCGCCCCTTGGTCGCGCTGGTCAGCAGGATCGCTTTCAGCAATAGCGGGTCCGTCGGGAGCTTTTTCGACTTCCCGTACCCGATCATCTGCGCCAGCACCCCGCCCACCATCGGCGCCGAATAGCTCGTCCCCTTGGCCGTCCAGTAATTCGTGTTCTTTTCCCAATCCGCCGTCGCGATGTCCACCGCCTCGCCCGGCGCCACGAGGTCCGGCTTGGTCCGAATGTCACTGTCCAGCGAATAATTCGAGAACTCCGTCGTCCGCTGATACCCCGGCCCGCCCGTCGCCCCCACGGTGAACCCGTTGTACTCCGCCCCCGGCGCCTGCTGCACCGCCGTGTCGTTCTCGTTCCCCGCCGCCACCACCACGCTCACCCCGTACCGCTCCGCCACGTAGTCGCTGATCAAATTGATCTTGTCCGTCAGCGGCCCCTGCCCCAGCTTGTTCCCGAAGGAAATGTTCGCCACCTTCGCCCCCGACCGCGCCGACCAGATCAGCCCGTTCCCCGCCCACAGGTCCGACGTCACGTCCGCCGTCGTGTCCACCCGCGCGTTGATCAGCCGCGCCCCGGGCGCCATCCCCGAGTACGTCTTGGTATCGTGACCGATCAGGATCCCCGCGATCCCGGTCCCGTGCCCGGCGTCCCCCTTGTCGTCGTCCAGCTTCTTTTCCCCCGTGAAATCCTTCTGCGCGTAGATTGACCCGCGCAGCGCCGGGTGCGTCACGTCGATCCCCGAATCCAGCACCGACACGATCACCCCCTTGCCCGTCCCCATGTAAACCTGCGACGCCAGCCCGTTCGTCTGCCGCAGCGCGTCCTCCGTCTGCGCGAACGAGACCGAGGACAACTCGAGCGCCAGCACCGCGGCAATCCATTTCGTCATGGCGAGAACTCCACCACCCGCGGAACGGGACACACAGACGCGCGCACCCGCGGCGCGCGCGTGAACCTCCGCGACGTCCCCTATTAATCGGACGTTCGCCCGCGCCCGGAATAGATCATCCGGCGACCCCCCCCGCCCGCCGTCCGATAACTTCGGATACAATCCGCCCGATACCCACCCAGGGAGCCATCGCCATGGCCTACGACGTTCGAATCGAATCGTTCGCACAGCCCCGCCCCACCGCTATCGTCCGCCGCCGCGCCCCCATCCCCGATCTCCCCAAGGTCGTCCCAGACGCCTGCGGCGTCGTATGGAAAGCCATCAAAGATCAGCAGATCCCCGGCGCCGGCCGCCACGTCGCCCTCTACCTCGATGACCAGGTCAACCTCGAGGTCGGCGTCGAGTTGGAAGCCCCGCTTCCCCCCACCGCCCGCGATCCACTGATCGCATCAGCGCTTCCCGCCGGCGCCGTCGCCTCCACCACCCACTTCGGCCCCTACCAGCAACTCCCCAGCGCCCACAACGCCCTCCGCGCCTGGTGCGCCCAGCAAGGCCACACGCTCGCCGGCCCCAACTGGGAGATTTACGACCACTGGCAGGACGCGTGGAACGCGGACCCGTCCAGGATTCGGACAGACATCTATTATCTGTTGGAATAGCGCGTCACCGATTACGCCCCGCCACCGCCCGCGCGCGCCCGCCGCTGCTCCAGCATCCGCAGCGCCCGCTGCGCCTTCTTCGGCGAATGCTCCGCCAGCGCCTCCAATCGCCGCCGCTGTTCCTCCGCCCGGTGCTGGATCTTTTCCAGCCGCTTCAACCGCTCGGGCGCCATCGAAGCCACCCCATCGATCCGCTCCAGGTTCCGCCCGATCCCCCGCTGCACTCGGCCGTAGTGGTTGCCAAGCCGCTGGACCAACAGGGCGTCGTCCTTCGCCGCCGCCGCGTCCATTCGACCCACCAGCAGGTCCGCCAGGTCGCAGAACTTCTCCGTCCGCTCCACCGGGTCGTGGTTCGTGCGCAGCCACGCCCCATTTTCCAGCAGCGTCGTCGCGAACCGACGGTCCTCCTCGTCCAGCGCCGACCGGCTGACCAGCGTCTGCAATTCCCCCGCCTGCGACGCGTATAGCGCTTCCCGCTCGGGCGCCCCCGGCGCGTCCGCCAGCGCCAGATCCCAGTCGATGATGCGCTCCACCACCGTCGCCGCCGGCGCCGGTTTGGGCAACAGGACGATCGACAACCCCACCCCCACCACCAGCGTCGCCGCCACCGCCCCAATCCACGCCGGCACGAACGCCAATCGCCGCGGGCGCAGCTCGCGCCGTGTGATGCCACCCGTCACCGACCGCACCGCCTCCAGCACCGCCACCCGCGATGCTTCCGATTCCGCCGGCCGCGGCATCGCCGCACTGAGCCGCTCCAACCGCACCAACCGCTCGAACAATCCCCGGCAAGCGTCGCACCCCGCCAAATGCCGCGAGACCTCCGAATCACCCCCGGCGACCCGCTCCGGATCCTCCGCCAGCAAAATCGTCTCTTCAACCAATTCGCAATTCATCGCACACCTCACCCGCATAAGACGCTAGTCACTTCCGCGACCAGGTCCTCCACCCGGTGGGGCAGACATTCTTGTCTGTCTCGCATGGCTGAGTGGAGGCATTCTTGCCTCCCGAAGTCATGCGATCTGTCCGCCTCACCCAGACCCGCTACACCCGCTCAAACCCGTCCCTCCAACCGCTTCATCAACCGACGCCGCGCCTGCATCATGTGCCACCGCGCCGTCTCCTCCGTCGTCGCCAACGTTTCCGCAATCTGGCGGAACGACATCTCCTCCTGTGTCCGCAGCAGAAACACCGCCCGCTGCGTCTCCTCCAGTTCGCCGATCGCCGCCCGCAGCAGCGCCATCGTCTCCTGGCCTTCCGCGCGGTCCGCCGCCGGCATCGCCGCCGTCAGGTCCAGCGCCTCGCCCGCCAGCTTCGGCCGCTTTCGCCGGCGCTGATCCAGGAACGCGTTCGACGCGATTCGCAACAGCCACGCCCGCAGGTTCGTGCCGGCTTTGAACGAAGCCCGCGCCGCGATCGCCTTGAGGAACGTCTCCTGCGCCAGGTCCTGGGCGTCGTGCACCCGCCCGCCGCACAGGTGATACGCCAGCCGATAAACCGACTCCCAGTTCCGATCGACCAGCGCGTCATACGCCAACCCGCCGACGCGGCCACTATCATCGTCGCCGCCCGCGGATCGCTCAATCCTCAATCGCACTCCAACACATCCCCTTCAACGTCCACCCGCCGGTTTTCGTTGGCGGTAAGCTCGCGTCTCGAATAACCCGCTAACCTCGTTCAACCCGGCATCTTACCGCGCGTCAGCGTCCGCACTCGGCAAACATACATATCCGCGCAGAAAAACAACGTCGATCCGTCATCCCCCCACGCACAATTCGCCGTCGCCTCCCCCGTCTTGATTGTCCCCAAGTGCTTGCCAGTATTGGAGATAACCAAGATTCCGCCCGGCCCGCCAAGCCATAGATTCCCCTTTTCATCCACCTTCATCCCGTCCGGCAACCCCTTCAACTTCTGCGCCGCCAACGCCGACGCGTCGAAAAACACGTGGGGCGGACCGCTAAACTCGACGCCATCCCGCTTGGAGTCCGTCGCGTCGAACGCCCAGACCACCGGCTTATCCGGGTTCGACTCCGCCACGTAAAGCGTCCGCTCGTCGGGCGACAACGCCACCCCGTTCGGAAACTTGATCTCCTTGGTCACCAATGTCAGTCGCCCACCCGCCGACCATCGGTACACCCCCTGAAACCCAATTTCCTTCTTGGGATCCGTGAGTTTCCCCTCCAACCCGTACGGCGGATCGGTGAAGTAAAGGTTCCCCGCCGAATCGAAACACAAATCGTTCGGACTGTTGAACCGCTTCCCCTCATACCGATCCACCACAGGCACGATCCGCCCGTCCCGCTCCAGCCGCGCGATCCGCCGATCCCCGTGTTGGCACATCACCAGCCGTCCCTGCGGATCAAAAGTCAGCCCGTTCGACCCCGGCTCCCCGCCGCGCGGCACTGTCCCCGTGTACCCGCTCGGCTTCAGGTAAACATTTACACCCTTCCCCTCCGCCCACGAGTAAATCACATTCTGCGGCACGTCCGACCAGAGCAGGCACCGGCCCGCCTTCGACCAGACCGGCCCCTCCGCCCAGTCCAGGTCCTTCACCAAAATCTCCGCCTTGGCATCCTTCGCCAAAAGTGTATCCAACTCCGGATCCAGCCGCTCGATTACCCCCAACGTCCCACTCCCATTCGCCGGCGTAAACACCGCATTCGAATTGTTCTTCAAACCCACCGCCGCCGGCCGTGTCGTCATCCCCCCGCCACACCCCATCACCCCAAAGACCAATAAACCACCCGCCACCCGCGCAATGTATTGGATTCTCATCCCACCCAAGGTAAACCAGGGATTGGGGGTGTGTCAAAACTTTGCGATGGCCATTCCGGGTGAAGAATTTGTTCAATGTCGGGACGTTTGTGGGGTAGATTGAACAGTGCTGAGGGTCTTGCGTAATTGCTCAGTTGCCGATTGTACGCATGTAGATAGGAGAGGTCATGAGGGTTTCACTGAGGGCATTGGCGGGTGGGGTTTGCGCGCTGGCTTTGGCGGGGGCGCAAGGGGCTTGGGGGGCGAATTGGACGAATGGCAGCGGTGATTCCAAGTGGGGCACCGCGGCGAACTGGGACGCGGGCGTGCCGAATGGCGTCGACGCCGTCGCGAATTTCACGCTCGACATCTCGGCGGATACCACGGTCACGCTCGACGGCGACAAGACCGTTGGGTCACTGGTTTTTAATGACAGCGTCGCGTCGAACAACTGGGTGTTGAGTCCGGGGACGCCGGGCACGAGCCGGTTGATCCTGGACGTGAGCACGGGTTCGGCCACGATCAACGTCGCGAACAACTCGGCGCTCCCGCTCAACGGCGCTGGGCAGATCCCGCAACTGGCGACAATCAACGCGGTCGTCGCGGGGAACGACGGCCTGACCAAGACCGGCCTGGGGACGCTGGTGCTGACGGCGGCCAATACACTGACCGGCGGCGTCAACGTCCGTGCGGGCGGGCTGACCCTGGACTTCTCCGCGGCGGGGGCACCGGCGGGCAACATCCTGGCGGCGGCCAACGCGTTGACGCTGGGCGGCGGCATCACGGCGGGGGGTATGTCGGGCGGGAACCTGCAACTGGTCGGCTTGGGGGGCGCGACCAATTCGCAGACCTTTGCGAGCACGTCGCTGGGCTTCGGCAACAACGTCATCAACCTGAACCAGAACGGCGCGAGCGGCCTGAACCTGGCGCTGGGGACGCTGACGCGGTCGACCGGTTCGGTGGTGAAGTTCACGCTGCCGACGGCGGGGAACATTACGGCGAACGTCGCCAACGCCAACGGCATCCTCGGGGGCTGGGCGACGATCGGCACGGGCGCGACGGCGACGTGGGCGGCGAACGACGGGACGGGCAACATTGTCGGTTACAACGCGTTTACGGACGTCACCGGCGCGACGCCGGCGATCGTGAGCGCGCCGACGTCAAACGTGCGGCTATCGGGCTTGACCGCCGACGTGACGTTCACGGCGGGGACGACGGACGTGAATTCGATCCTGTACACCGACAACATCGCGCGCCTGTTGAACGTGCCGTCGGGGAGCACGCTGCGGCTGGGCGCCACCGGCGGCATCTTCAAGTCGGACCTGGCGAACGTGGCGCTGACGGTGGGGGCGAGCGGGAGCACGCTGACCGCGGGTGGCGCGGCCAACACCGCCGGTGAATTGACCCTCACCGCCAACGCCGCCACGGGCGATCAGAACGGCATGGTGGTCAACGCGGCGATCAAGGACAACGGCACGGGCGCGGTAACGCTGGTCAAGGCCGGCACCGGCGCGCTGCAGCTCGGCGCCGCCAACACGTACACGGGCGGCACGTACGTTAACGGCGGGCGCCTGCGACTGAGCGGCTCGGGTACGCTGGGGACGGGGGCGGTGTACGTCGCCAACGGCGGGCAGATTTATTTCGACCACGCGGCGACGTACGCGAATGACATGTACATCTCGGGCAAGGGGTTTTTCGAAGGGGGCCCGGCGTTCAGCGGTGGGGCGATCCGCACCGCGACCAACGGGACGATCATGTCCGGCAAGATCACCCTCCTGGGTGACGCGCGGATCACCGCCCGCAGCGCCACCGGCACGGGCGCGACCTATACCGGCCAAATCACCGGCGGGTATGGGCTCGAAATCGGCAACACGGCCGCGACGCTGGGCATCATCACGCTGGCCAACTCCGCCAACAACTGGACCGGCGACACGTCGATCGGCTCGGGCACGGTGAAGGTCGGCGGCACGGGTGAAGTGATCCCCAACGGGGCGGGCTTTGGCAACGTGATCATCAGCGGCGACACGGTAGTCACCACCACCAACTCGGTGCTGGACCTCAACGGCAAGACCGAGACGATCAACGGCCTGAACTCGGGCGGTGACGGGAGCCGCGCGTTCGTGAACAGCGGCGTGTCGGGCGCGGCGACCCTGCGCGTGGGCGACAACAACGCCAACGGCAACTTCGCCGGCAACGTCCAGAACGGCAACGCCGCGGCGATCGTGGCGCTGACGAAGATCGGCAGCGGCGTGCAGACGCTGTCGGGCAACAACACCTACACCGGCCTGACGACGATCGAGAACGGCACGCTGCGCCTGGGCTCGTCGGGCGGCCTGCCGACTGGCGCGAAGGTCGTGCTGGGCGCGAACGCGACCAGCGGCATCCTGGACCTGGGCGGCAGCGACGCGACGGTCTCGTCCATCGTCACCGCCGGCACGGGCACGGCCAACGTCGTCGCCAACAGCAGCACGGTCGGCAACTCCACGCTGAACTTCGCCGGCACGGGCGCGAACACCTTCGCCGGCCGGATTCAGGACACTATTTCCGGCGGCACGATGAAGACCGGCCTGGCGGTCACCGGCGGGGTGCTGACGCTCAGCGGCGCCAATACGTACACGGGCGACACGAACCTGATCGGCGGGACCTTGGCGGTCACCGGCTCGTTGACGACGACCGGCAACGTCCTGGTCAACACCGGCGCAATCCTCGCGGGCACCGGCGACGGCACGGCGACCGGCAAGGTCGGCAACGTCATCCTGTCGGGCGGCGGCATCCGGCCGGGCGTCAACGGGACCGACGGCAACGTCGGGTCGCTGACGCTGAACGGCCTCTCCGCCGGCTCGGGCGACCTGCGGTTCGACCTGACGAGCACGAGCGTGCTGGATCAGATCAAGGTAACGGGGACGGCGGATTTCTCGGGCGGGGCGACGATCTCGCCGTCGACCGCACCCGCGCCCGGCACCTACACGCTGCTGACGGCGGGCTCGCTGACCGGTTCGGCCCCGACGCTGAACGCCCCGCCCGCCGGCACGACCCGCAGCACGTACGGGCTGAACTTCGACACGACCAACAACCGTATCCAGTTGACCGTCACGGGCAACGCCAAGTCGCTGACGTGGACCGGCGCCAACGGCAGCGCCTGGGACGTTAATCAGACCGTTAACTGGACCGACGGAACCAATCCGGAAAAGTTCTTCAACCTGGACTCGGTCACCTTCGGCAATGGGCCGACAAACCGCAACGTGACGCTCGACGTGCAGGTCACGCCGGCGTCGGTGGTGGTGAACAACGGCGCGGGGAACGATTACTCGATCTCCGGTTCGGGCGGGATCGGCGACACGGGCTTCGTCGGCGGCACGACGCTGACCAAGGCCGGCGCCGGCACGCTGACGCTGAGCACGTTCAACACGTACGCCGGCGCGACCAGCGTGCAGGAGGGCACGCTGAAGGTAGGCTCGTCCGGCGCCTTGCCGATGGCCACCGCCCTGGTGCTCGGCTCGGGCACGACCAGCGGGACCGTCGACCTCAACGGGTTCGATATCACCGTGGGCAGCCTCGCGACCGCCGGCACCGGCACGGCCAACGTGATCGGCAACAGCGGGCCGTCGCAGCAGAACATCAACGTCACCAACGCCAGCGGGACGTTCGGCGGTGTGATCCGCGACGGCCTGGCGTCGCCGTCCGCGGGCGGGCAGATCGGCCTGAACCTGAGCGGCGGCACGCTCGTCCTCGCCGGCGACAACACGTATACGGGCAACACCAACGTCTCGCAGAACGCCACGCTCCAGATCGGCAACGGCGGGGCGGCCGGCAGCCTGGGCAACACCAACATCAACGTCGACGGAACCCTGATCTTCAACCGCACGGGCACGCTGACGGTCGCCAACTCGATCAACGGCGGCGGCTCGGTGAAGCAGCTCGGCGCGGGCACGACGATCTTCGCGTCGGACGCGGGTTATGGCGGCGACACGACGATCGCGGCGGGCGGCACGATCCAGCTCGGCAACGGCGGGACGTCGGGCGCCATCAACGGCGGCGGCAACGTGATCGACAGCGGCGTGCTGGCGTTCAACCGCGGCGACGACATCAACCCCAGCAACGTGATCAGCGGCAGCGGCGCGGTCGAGGTGCGCGGCACGGGCACGGTGACGTTCTCGACCGCCCAGACGTACTCGGGCGGGTTGACCGTTAAGAGCGGGACCGTGCGGTTGAACGTCGTCGGCTCGGCGGGCACCGGAACGTCTACCGTCAACACCGGCGGCACGCTGGTGATCGGCGCGACGGGCGTGACCAACCCGATCACGCTCGCCGGCGGCACGCTGGGCGGCACGCTGCCGACGACGGGGACGATCCCCGCGTTCACCAGCGCGGCGGTCACCGCGGCCGCGGGCACCAATTCGACGGTTTACATCGCCGATCCGCAGAACCCGGGCACCGCGAGTGAAATGATCCTTTCGGGCACGCTGGGCGGGAGCGGTAACTTTACCGTGCTGGCCGGGGTCAATAACCTCAACCCGGACGCCGGCCCGGGCTTTCGCCTCCGCGGGACGGGCGCCAGCACGTTCTCGGGCCGCATCACCGTCGGCAACGGCGTGAAGAGCGAGCTCCAAACCGCCAGCGCCGGGCCGTTCAGCCCGATGGGCTCCGGCACGCTCGTCCTGACTGCCGGCGCGATCGCGACCGGCGGGGACCCGACCTACTCCGAAGTCCTCCTCCGCAACAACTTCGCCGGCAACACGACGATCGGGAACAACCTCGAGATCGCCGGCACGGGCCTGGCGAACATCAACCCGCTGGGCGCCGGCACGGCGAACAGCGTCACCACGATGGGGAACCTGAAGATCGGCAACGCCCAGGAACTGGGCGTCAACACCAATACCACCCCCGGACCGGTCGTCGTCGCGTTTCCGACGGTCACGCTGAACGGCGGCGTCGCGTCGTTCTCGCCCAAGAGCCAGGGCCTGAGCTTCACGGGCAAAGGAAACCTGAACCTGGGCGCGATCTCGGAACTGGTTCCGGGGTCGGGCATCGACATGAAGGGCGCCGGGATCCTGACCGTCACCGGAACCGGCTCGTACACGGGCGGGACGACCGTGGAATCGGGGACGCTGACCGTCAGCGGGTCGGTGGCGGCCAGCAGTGGTGTGGCGGTGAAGGCCACGGGCACGTTCAACGCGGCGGCGAACCAGACGGTTCGCGGGCTGTCGATCGACAACGGCGGCGTGGCGAGCGTGGCGGCGGGCAAGGTGCTCAAGGTCGGCGATAACACGACGGTCGCGCCGCTGGTCGTGGACGGCACGAACGGCAACACCGCGAAGCTCGACCTGACGTCGGGCGGGTTGATCCTGGATCACTCGGCGGCGGCCAACGCGAGCGCCACGCTTGCGGCGATTCGGACGCAGATCATCGCGGGCTACAACCCGAGCACGCCCACGGCCGCCGACGGCAAGTGGGACGGGAACGGCATCACGTCGTCGACGGCGGCCACGACGGCCGGCCGCGGCGTGGGTTATGCGTTGTCGAGCGAGGTGGCGGTGAACAACGCGTTCATGTCCACGCCGGTCGACACGACGGCGGTGGTCGCGCGCTACACGCTGCTGGGCGACGCGACGCTGGACGGGTCGGTCGACTTCAACGACCTGGTGAAGCTGGCGCAGAACTACAACACCACGGTCTCGGCCACCACCGAGAGCTGGTGGAACCACGGCGACTTCAACTACGACGGCGTCACCGACTTCAACGACCTGGTGAAATTGGCGCAGAACTACAACACGGCGCTGCCGGCCAGCGGGTCCATCCCGGGCGCGCCGGTGGGATTCGAGGCGGATCTGGCGCGGGCGTTCGCGTCCGTGCCCGAGCCCTCGACGATCGGCTTGATCGGCGTGGTCGCGGGCGGCCTGCTCTGCCGTGGGCGGCGGCGCCGGGCGCGGTGAAGCAGTCCCGTGTCCCCTCTGGTTCCGAAACGATCGGGCGGGTATCCGCGATGGCTACCCGCCCGTTTTTCGTTTGCGTTCGAAGATGATGAACCGCAAAGGCGCTTGAAACTAGCTGCGTCCTAGTTTTCTGTCCGAGGAAATAAACTAGCTGCGTCCTAGTTTATTTCCCGAACTCCTCCTGGTAAACCAGCTTCGCAAGCAGCCCCGGCCGCCGAATCGTGTAACGCCCGCACATGCCGGCGATTCTACCGCATTCTCGTGGTTCAGACCTTCGCGACGGCTGCGGTCTGGCGGCCCGGAAGGAGTTCGAGGGCGGTCTCGAACACCATCTGGGGCGTGACGCGCGTCATGCAGCGGTGGTCGAGCGGGCAGGTCTTCTTCTGGCACGGCCCGCAGAAGACCTTCACGGCCACCTTGCGCTCGTTGGCGAAATCGATCTCGGTCCACTCGGGGTGCGTGGGGCCGAAGATGGTGACGACCGGCACTTCGAACGCCGCCGCGATGTGCCGCGGGCCGGTGTCGTTGGTGACCATCAAATCGCAGCGGCGGGTGACCTCCTTGAGCGCGCCGAGCGACAGGCCCTTGTTCGACAAATCGATCGGGGTGTGTTTCGTGTGCCGCAAGATCGCGTCGATGATCGCACGCTCTTTGGGGGCGCCACTGAGCAATACCGTCGCGCCCAGTTCCTCCTTCATCCGGTCGGCGAGCTCGGCGAAATACTCTGGCAGCCAGCACTTGGCTGCGCCGTATTGCGCGCCGGGGTTAAGGAGCACGAGCGGCGGCTGGCCGCTGGCGGCGGGTCTGTCGAGATCGGCGTCGAGGCCGCACCGCTGCAGCACGCGAACGGCCCCTTGTCGCTCGGCGGGCGTGACGAACAGTCGCATCGAGAGGTCCCGCTCGTGCGAGCCGAGGTACTGCGCGATCCCCATGTAATACCGCACGATCGGGAACGGCACGAACTTGCCGCGCTCCTTCTGCGGGAGGAGCTTGTCGGAGAGCAAAAAGCCCCGGCCGTCGCGGTCGTAGCCGACGACCTTGTCGATGCCGGCCATCTTGCAAAGCAGGGCCGACTTGAACGAGTTGGGGAGGAGGATCGCCAGGTCGAACTTTGCCGAGCGGAGTCGCGCCGCCAGGTCGAAGAGGCCCTTGCCCGCCTTGGCGCGCGTCTTTCCCGTGCGGTAGGTCACCAGGCGATCGGCCCAGGGCATGCCCGTATAAATCGGCTTGACGTACCTTCGGAGCAGGTAGGCGATCTCGGCCTGCGGGTAGAGGGCGCGCAACGCCCGAAGGGTCGGCGTGGCCATGACGGCGTCACCCACCCACGAGGGTTGGACGACGAGGATTCGCTGCGGGTTAGACGACATGTGCCCGGCGATTATACCGGCGGGGGGAGGGGACACCAATCGGGGAAGCGGCGTCTCCGGCCGCGAAGCGGCGTCGGACAGTAGCCCATGTCGCAAGGGGTATGACGACCCGGGCTATTCTCTGGCGCCGCTTCGCGGCTGGGTTTTCCGTTTGACGACCATCACATCGACCACGCGGCCCTTGGCGGCGTAGGCTAGGCCGTGGAAGGTGCGGAGGACGTCGAGGTGCGCTTTGGGGGCGTCGGGGGTGGCGTTCCAGATTTCTCGCGTGATGACGAAATAGGTCGGCCACTTCGCCGGCGGCTCGGTGGCGAGGTAATCGTTCTTTCGCTGCGGGCGGATCGTGCCGCCCTGGTAGAAGGGGAGTGAATCTTCCTTGTAGTCGATCATGTAGACGTCGCCCTTGGTGGTCGCGCCGATCGACTGGAGGTAGCCGCCGACTTCTTCGGAGAGGTGGAGGAAGCGGGCGTCGGGCAGGTAAGAGGTGAAGAGGATCGCCATGAGGACGATCATCGTGACGCCCAGGGCGCGGCAAGCGCGATCGATCCGGCCTTTGGCGAAGAGGACATGGACGCGGGCGGCACAGGCGACGGCGGCGACGGTGACGATGGTCATCGCGGCGTAGGGGAGGCGGTCGAAAT
>Ga0207674_10003078_pt1 | contig 20630 bp, 17 predicted proteins | sample KBSCornC72_FD_184303 | JGI IMG/M metagenome (GOLD analysis project Ga0207674, IMG submission 184303) | Corn rhizosphere microbial communities from Kellogg Biological Station, Michigan, USA - KBS Corn C7-2 (SPAdes) (version 2) | ecosystem: Host-associated > Plants > Roots > Rhizosphere > Soil ...
CGCGCAGCGGCCGAATTCGCCCATCGTTCGTTCGATCAATGCTTCGCGGCCGCGGCGACCACCTTCTGCGCCGCCTCCGCCATGTTGTTCGCGGTGATGATCGGCAGTCCCGACTGCGCGAGCAACGCCTTGCCCTGCTCCTCGTTCGTGCCCTTCATGCGCACGACGAGCGGCACCTTGAGCGACACCGCGCGTGATGCGGCGATGACGCCCTCGGCGATCACGTCGCAGCGCATGATGCCGCCGAAGATGTTGACGAGGATCGCCTTCAGATCGGGATTGCGCAGCATGATCTTGAACGCCTCGGTCACCTTTTCGGCCGATGCGCCGCCGCCCACGTCGAGGAAGTTGGCCGGATTGCCGCCGTAGAGCTTGATCACGTCCATCGTCGCCATCGCGAGGCCGGCGCCGTTCACGAGACAGCCGATGTTGCCGTCGAGCGAGATGTACGAGAGGTCGTACTTCGACGCCTCGACCTCGGCGGGGTCCTCTTCGTCGAGGTCGCGCATCGCGACGATGTCGGGATGGCGAAAGAGCGCATTCGGGTCGAAGTTGAGCTTGGCGTCGAGCGCCACCAGCTTGCCGTCGCCGGTGACGATCAGCGGATTGATCTCGGCGAGCGACGCGTCGGTGTCGTTGAACAGCCGGTACAACGACGCGAACATCGTTCGCGCCTGCGGCAGCATCGCGTCGGGAATGCCGATGCTGCGTGCGATGTCGTCGGACTGCGCATCGGTCAATCCGGCGCCCGGATCGATCGCCACCTTGTGAATGCGCTCGGGCGTCTTCGCGGCCACTTCCTCGATGTCCATGCCGCCGTCGGCGCTCGCCATCAGCACGACGCGCTGCGACACGCGGTCGACGACCATCGCGGCGTACAACTCTTTCCTGATGTCGGCGCCCTCCTCGATGAGGAGGCGATGCACCGGCTGCCCGCCCGGCCCCGTCTGATGCGTCACGAGCTGCATGCCGAGCATCTGTCCGGCGAGCGTGCGCACTTCATCGACAGAGCGTGCGAGCTTGACGCCGCCGCCCTTGCCGCGGCCGCCGGCATGAATCTGCGCCTTGACCACCCACACGGGTCCGCCGAGCTTCTCGGCCGCCTTCACCGCCTCCTCGACGGAGAAGGCGGGAATGCCGCGCGGCACGGCGATGCCGAACTTGCGGAATAGCTCCTTGCCCTGGTATTCGTGAATCTTCAAGAGTCTCTCCAGCGGGAAATCAGGCGGCGCCGCGGTACCAGCGCGGGTAGTAGCGTCGCACGGTGTCGGACGACGTCTCGAGCGCATGGCAGCGATCGAGCTGGAACGGCTTGCCGGTGCCTTCGTCCTCGCGCTGCCGGAGGCCGGCGAACGTTTGCACGGCGGCGGTCGGCAGCGAGCTCAGCATTTCAGTCAGGTGCGTGCAGCCGCGCACATGCCCCATCGCATCGTGCAGGCGCTTGCGGAATCCCTTCAGCAGGTCGGCGCCGATCAGCGCGCGGTAGTGCGGCGTGATGCGGTCGCAGCCGCCCGGGTACGGCATCTCGTCGGTCTGCGCCTCGATGTCGCGGATGACGAAGTCGCGGTCGATGGTGACGCGCACCCACATGTCGTGAATCGCCTCGCCCGCCGCCCGCACGCCGGAGAGCAGCGTCGTGTCGTGGTCCTTCACATCGGTAAGATGGCCCTCGATGTCGAAGAGCCCGTCGCTGCGCTGAAAGCCTTCGTAGGTGACGCGTCGCGAATGCAGGCGCGCGCGGGACGTGACGGGTGACAGGGGCATCGACGGCGGACCGCTCGCGCGGGACAGGTTCGGGAAAGGGCGCCTGACCGCTAGAATCGGCGCGAACCCGCGATTTTACGCGATGCGCGTCGTCGGGTCGCTCACGTGATGAACGACGGTGGCACGTCGCGGCGGCCGCCACCGGACACTGGAGGTGTTGCGATGCGCTGCATCCTCGCGCTGGATCAGGGAACCACGAGCTCGCGCGCCATCGTGTTCGACGAAGCCGGCGGCATCCGCGGCTCGGCGCAGCAGGAGTTCCGGCAGATCTTTCCGCAGCCCGGATGGGTGGAGCACGACGCCACCGAGATCTGGGCGACGCAGTCGGGTGTCATGCACGAGGCACTGGCGAAGGCCGGCGTGACGGCGCGCGACGTGGCGGCCATCGGCATCACCAACCAGCGCGAAACGACCGTCGTATGGGAGCGGGCAACCGGACGCCCGATCGCCAATGCGATCGTGTGGCAGGACCGGCGCACCGCGCCGCTGTGCGACGAACTGCGGACATCGGGCAAGGCCATGTTGATCGCCGAGAAGACCGGCCTTGTGATCGACGCCTACTTCTCGGGAACCAAGCTCAAGTGGCTGCTCGACAACGTGCCCGGCGCGCGCGAGCGCGCTTTGCGCGGCGAGCTCGCGTTCGGCACGATCGATTCGTGGCTGATCTTCCAGCTGACCGGCGGAGCCGCGCACGTGACCGACGCGTCGAACGCGAGCCGCACGCTGCTGTTCGATATCCGCCGTGGCGAGTGGGATGACGAATTGCTGGGGCTGCTCGACGTGCCGCGCAGCGTGCTGCCGCAGGTCGTCGCATCGTCGGGCGTGTGCGCCGAAACGCTGCTCGACGGCGTGAGCGTGCCGATCGCGGGCATCGCCGGCGACCAGCAGGCAGCCCTGTTCGGGCAGGCGTGCCTCGCGCCCGGCCTGGCGAAGAACACGTACGGCACCGGCTGCTTCCTGCTCATGAATACGGGTACGAATGCGGTCGCGTCGCGCAACAATCTCGTGACGACGGTGGCATGGAAGCGCGGCGACACGTTGGACTACGCGCTCGAAGGCAGCGTGTTCATCGCGGGCGCGGTAGTGCAGTGGCTGCGCGATGGCCTGCAGATCATCCGTTCCGCATCAGATGTCGAGCCGCTCGCGGCAAGCGTCGAAGACAGCGGCGGCGTGTACTTCGTGCCGGCGTTCGCGGGCCTCGGCGCGCCGCACTGGGATGCGTATGCGCGCGGGTCGGTGTTCGGACTCACGCGTGGCACGACCGGCGGGCATCTTGCGCGCGCGGCGCTCGAGTCGATCGCGTTCCAGAGCGCCGATGTGCTCGATGCGATGCAGAAGGACGCGGGAATTACGCTGAGCGAACTGCGCGTCGATGGCGGCGCCACGGCCAACGATTTGCTCATGCAGTTCCAGGCCGATGTGCTGGGCGTGCCCGTCGTTCGGCCGAAGGTGCTCGAGACCACGGCGTTGGGAGCGGCGTATCTCGCGGGGCTTGCCGTGGGTTACTGGAAGAGCGACGCCGATGTCACGAGCAACTGGCGCGTCGATCGGCGCTTCGAGCCCGCGATGTCACGCGAGCGTGTCGCGGAGATGCGGCGCGGATGGCAGAAGGCGGTGGAGCGGGCGAAGGGATGGGTCGATCGAGCGTGACGTCTATCATTCGCGCAGTACGTCGTTCCGGCACGCGTCGATCTGATCTCGAATCCCTGTACCTCCCATGCGAGAAGCGCATCTTCGCGATTTCATCGCCGTGATCGAGACGGGCAGTGTCCGCGCCGCGGCCAAGCGGCTCAACCTCACCCAAGGCGCGGTCAGCCGAAATCTGACGGCACTCGAGCGATCGTTCGGAGTTTCGCTGCTGATTCGCTCCGCACACGGCGTCGAGCCGACCGAAATCGGACGCGCCGTGTTGCACCGGGCACGCGTGGTGGATTCCGAGTTGCGCAAGATGCGCGAGGACATCGACACGTTGTCCGGCGGCCATTCCGCCCGCGTATCGTTCGGCATCTCGGCGGCGGCCGAAGCACTCCTGCTCGCGCCTACGATCGTCCAGGTGCGAAAGCAGCTGCCGAACACGATGCTGAGCATCGTCGGCGGCCACTTCGGAAGCACGGTGGCCGCATTGCGCGAAGGCCGCGTCGATTTCGTGATCGGCTCGGTACCGCCCACGCTCGAGGCGGCCGATCTGTCCAAGGAGCGTTTGCTGAGCACGGATCTCGTGATCGTGGCGCGCAGCGGTCATCCGGCGGTCCGTTGCACCGATCTCGCGAATCTTTGCCGTTACGAGTGGGTGCTCGGTGCGCGCGTCCCGGATGCCGAGCCTGGCGTCGCAGCGGTGTTCCGCGAACGGGGGCTGCCGCTGCCCAGGTATGTGGTGCAGCGCGAGTCGTCCAACGGTCTGCTGCACCTGCTTCTCGGCACCGACATGCTCGCGGTGTCGAGCGTTGCCGCGATCGCGCCATTCTGCCGGCATGGGATGTTGCGTATCATTCCAGTCGACGCAAAGCTCGGCCCGGTCGTTCACTACCTGATCAAGCTTGCGGGACGGCCGCTGACATCGGCTGCAAGCACCGTCGCCGCGGAGTTTCGCAAGACCTCCCGCAAGCACCGGCATTAGCGCTTGCCTTCCTCGTGACCTACGTCGCCAACACACTACCCAGCGCCATTGCCTCGCGCGGCCAACGCCAGGCGTGTAACGAAAACGCGTTCTGCACCCGGCGCGATTTCCTTCGCGTCACGGCGATCGCGGTGTTCGCGGCGATCGCGGCGCCCGGCTTCGCTGCCGACGCTACGCGGCGCAAGGTCTTCACGCTGTCGATCGTCAACGGCGCGCTCCGCGGCGACGACACGATCAAGGTGCAGCAGGGCGACGATATCGAGCTCCGGTGGTCGAGCGACAAGCCGATGGAGCTGCACCTGCACGGCTACGACATCGAGGTCAGGGTCGCGCCCTCCGCGCCCGCGGCGATGTCGTTCAAGGCGAGCATTCCAGGACGATTTCCGGTGGAACCGCACGGTGGCGGACGTCACCACCCGATCCTCTACCTGGAAGTGCATCCATAGCTTGTTCCCGTTGAATTGCCCGTTCCCGCGCCGCATGCCGCGGGTTGCTCGCTTTCTGCTGGCAGCGATGAGCGCGATCGCAACGTCGCCGGTGCTTGCGCACGGGTTTGGCCAGCGCTTCGATCTGCCGCTACCGCTTTGGCTGTGGCTGACGGGCGCCGGCGCGACGATCGCGCTGACGTTCGTCGTGATGGCGGTCTTCGTCGCGGAACGACCGGTGGATGCACGGTATCCGCGCGTCGAGCTGCTGCGCTTTCCCGTGGTTCGATGGGCTGCGAATGGCACGACGGTGGCGCTCATCCGCGCGCTTGCCGTGCTGCTGTTCGTGCTCACCGCATGTGCCGGACTCATCGGCAATCAGGACCCGTATTCGAACCTGATCACGACGATGGTGTGGATCGTGTGGTGGGTGGGTGTCGCGTTCACCTGCGCGCTGATCGGCGACGTGTGGACGCTCGTCAATCCATTGCGCACGCTGTACGCGTGGGCAGAGGGCGCCTACGCAACGGTGACCGGCGGACGCAGCTTGTCGCGCGGCCGGCGATATCCGGCCTGGCTCGGCACGTGGCCCGCGGTGCTGGTGTTTCTCGGCTTCGCATGGGCCGAGCTGATCTGGGGGAACAAGGACGTTCCGCGGCAGCTCGGCATCGCGCTCGTCGTCTACGCAGCGTTGACCTGGCTCGCGATGTTCGTGTTCGACCGCGAGTCCTGGCTTGCACATGGCGAGGGCTTCAGCGTCGCCTTCGGCGTGCTGGCAAGGTTTGCGCCCACCGAATTCGTCGCGGCCTCGCGCGACGTGCCACGCCGCCGGTTCGACCTTCGCCCGCCTGGCGTGGGCTTGATGACGTCGCGTCCGGTCTCGTGGTCGTTCATGGCGTTCGTGCTGCTGATGCTCGCCACGGTGACGTTCGACGGTTTCCAGGAAACGTCGCTGATGCAGCGGATCGACACCGCGACGCAGTCGTCCCACGCGATGTCCGCGTTCCTGTTCGCCCTGTCCGAGTGGGGCTTCGACGAATCCCGCGTGACGCATACGTTCATGCTCGTCGCGTTTGCAGTCGCGTTCGTCGCGATCTTCTGGCTCACGAGCTGGGTCACGCTGCACTGGATCGCCGGCCGGCGCGGCCTGCGCCTGCAAGGCGGCGAGCTGACGGCCAGCACCACGGCCTGTTCGTTCGTGCTGACGCTGGTGCCGATTGCCGTCGCGTATCACCTGTCGCACTACTTCTCGCTACTGCTTACGGCCGGACAGTTCCTGATCCCTCTCGTGTCCGATCCGTTCGGCTGGGGCTGGGATCTGTTTGGTACCGCCGGATACAAGGTGAACCTGGCGATCGTGAGCCCTTATGTGTTCTGGTATGGCGCGGTCGGGATCATCGTGCTCGGCCACGTCATCGCGGTCTACCTGGCGCACGTCGCCGCGCTGCGTCTCTTCGGCCGGCATGCGCTCATCGGCGAGATTCCGATGCTGCTGCTGATGGTTGCGTACACGACGCTGAGCCTCTGGATCCTCGCGCAGCCGATCGTCGGCTGACCAGGCCAGCCAACGCTACTTGGGAGCGGGCGTGCCCTTCGCGCGTGCAGCCGGCTGCGCCATCGCCTGGAACTTCGCATCGTTCGTCGACCAGTGCATGTGCGCGATCCGGAACAGGCCCGACGAGCGCTTCAGGATCATCGTCTCGAGCGTCACCTGGTCGATGGGCGAGCCGTCGGCCTGCCGGCCCGTGACGTGGTAGCTTGTGAGCACCCAGCGGATATCGCCTTCGCCGCCGACGTGGCGACTCTCGATGTCCCATTTTGAAACTGCCGCGACATCGATGTCGAAGGGCAGGTGCTGGAAGGCGTAAGCCTGCACGGTGGGATCGATGACGCCGAACTCGAACACGACGAGGTCGCGATCGAGCAGGGACAGCGCGGCCGCCGTGTCCTTCTTCTTCAGCGCCGCATGGAAGGCATCGACAGCATCGGTGGGAATGCGAGCGCCCTGCGACCACGCCGGCCCGATGCAGAAGAACAACGCCGCGGCGATGGCGGCAGCGATGCCGGGTCTGCGCGCGCGAGCGCGCATCGCGGTACGCCTCGTCACGCTACGTCCCCGGAGAGATGGACGGGCTGGCGCCGACGGCCGGTCCGAACATCGACACGCCATTCGCGTCGACCGATTCGATGATGAATACGTCGCGCACGTCGAGACCGTCGACCGGGCCCTTGTCGGCCTTGACCGTGATCTCCGATTCGGTATTGCCGCTCACGGTGAACACCTGCCCGAAGCGTTTGCCCGACAGGACGGTCATGCGCCAGCCGCGCAGGTCGTCGGGCGACAGCTTGAAGCTGCGCGGACCCACCGGCGACGCCTTGAACGTGTAGAGCTTCCCTTGCGCATCGGGCAGGCCGAGGGCCGACACCATGCCGGTAAAGCGGCGAACGCTCGGGTCGACGACGATGTTGTCGTGGCCGACGTGCATGAAGCCCGAGCGGGGGAGCAGCGCGGGCCCCGACGACACGTAATCGGCAGAAGAGACCAGCTGCGCGCCGGCAATCGACGCGGCGAACATGAGCGCCCATCCGGCACTCGCGGCAATCCCCGCAAACACTTGCTTCACTGAAACGGCTTCCTTTTCGATTGGACGCGGCAGCGTTTCGCCGTCGATTGAAGCTCGCGTCGTCGACGCGGCTGGCGCGCACTATGGCCGACCGCTTCTCCGGGTGTCAAGCGGGCGTTGAGTTATAGTCAACGCATTGAGCATCGAACAGCTTACCTCGGTGCGGCGACACGCGTAGCGTCGCGGTTTCATTTCACGAGCAGGATCGGGAGAAGCATCGATGTGGATTTCGCCGCGGCTTCCGATATGCCGCAGCGGGAAGGACGTCTTGTCGCTGGCGTTGCTCACGCTTGTGGTTGCGTTGTCCGGATGCGGTGCGCCCGGTGAGTCGGGGCAAATGCGGCAGCAGGCATCGGCCGCGTCACGCTTCCCCGCACCGGTCACGGCAGTGCCCCACGAAACGCCGACAGCCACGCCGTCATCGGTGATCCCGATGCCAACGCAACCCGCGCAGTCGCATGACCGTGCGCCGCGTGCCGAGCCGGCGAGCGTGCATTCCACTCCCCGCGCGCAGCCGCTGCCGATTGAATTGATCGGAACCGGCATCGCCGACACGAACGCTTTCGCGGTGGTCAGGAAGGGCAATCAAGAAGTGGTAACCGTGCATGCAGGCGAAAGCATCGGGGACTTCGCCGTAGCAACGATCGAACCGGACCGCATCACGCTGCGATCGCCCGGAAGCACCGACCAGGTCCTGAAGCTTCGTCCGGCAGGTGCCGATCACGTCCCCGCAATACCGTTGCCATCCACGGCGCGGCAAACGGCAGCGAACAGCGCGCTGATCACCGAGGGCATCAACACCGACCAATCGATTCCCGCCAATGTTCGGTTCGGGCCCACGGCGAGTTTGCCCGACGGCGTGAAGCCGACGGTTCATTGACGCAAGGCGCCCGGGAGCACATGGCTGAATCGAGGCAGGTACGACCCTGTTCGCGTCATGGCATGACAAAGAGCGAACGGCAGGAAGTTCAACCCAGGAGGAGAACCGCAGTGAACAAGGCAAGTGCAGTGATACGCAATCGTTTGACCCTCGGAGGCGCAACGCTCGCGGCGCTCGCGTTCGGATCCCTCCTTTCCAGCGGCGCAAGCGCCGCGACGTCGTGCGTGCCGGGCCCCGGTGATCGCCCCGAGCAGGGGTTGCAAGGCTCGGTGACGCTCGCGGAGCGCAGCGTGCCGGGTGGATACCAGGGCACCTGGTGCGGCGCCCGCCTCGTCGGCGAAAACATCCTGTTCGACCGCGGCAGCTACGGATCGACCGCGAGCATCGGCAAGTGCGTCTTCGCGAGCATGCGCAATCCGTCGGATCTCAACGCGCCGACGACCGGCACGGCGGTGATCGACAACAGCGTTCCCTCGAATCCGCAGATCGTCGGGATGCTGCGCACCCCCGCCATGATTCGCGCGTATTCGGCGCTGTACATCGAGAACAACCTGCTGCTCGGCGCCTTCAAGGACTTCGGTCCCAACGGCACGAATCCGGTGGACATCTACGACGTCTCCGGCGACTGCCTGCATCCGAGGTTCCTGTCGACGATCGATTCCGGCGGCGGCAATCACGATGGATGGCTGACGCCCGACGGCAAGACGTATTACGGGATTCCGTTCGGCGGCGTGCGGCTTCTTTCCGGAGCGGACAACACGATCAATCCGGCGCGGGTCGACATGCATGTCACCGATTTTTCCGATCCGCAGAATCCGAAGCGGCTGATGACCTGGAACCGTGCGCAGCTGCCTGCCGAGGTCCAGGCGCTGCCCACGCATCCGCTCGCGGCCACGAATTTTCACGATGTCAGCACGAACAAGGCTGGCACGCGTGTCTACATGGCGCTCTATGGCGGCAACAACTCGCTCGGCGGCAACAACAACAACCCGATCCCCGAGCAGAACCAGCGGTGCTCGAACGGCTTGCTGATCCTCGACTCGACCGACGTCCAGAACCGCGTGCCGAACGCGCAGTTCAAGTTCGTCAGCTTTACGTCGTGGTGCGACGCCAACCAGCAGATCGATCCCGACTTCGGTGACGGCTCGACTGCGTCGGCGCACGCGACCGAGTACATCATTCACGAGAACGGCAAGGAGTACGTCGTCACGACCGACGAGTCGGGCGGCGGGCTCGAGGGCAACGCGGCGGGCGTATGCGCGCAGCGCACGTACGGCCGGATGATCGACATTTCGGACGAGCGCCATCCGCAGGTCGTCGGCACGTTCAAGACCGACGTCAACAAGCCGGAGAACTGCCCGGCGAACCTCGCGGCCGACACGAACGGCGGCATGGTTCACTACCTCGGCATCGACGATCGCTTTCATGCGCGGCTCGTGTTCTACGCGGCGGCGAACTCCGGCGTGCGTGTCGTCGACTGGGCCGATCCGACTCACCCGAAGGAGATCGCGTACTACCACGCGGCGAACGATGCGAAGACGGCGCCGGGCGAAACCGACTTCACGCGTCCCGACATCAAGTACGAGCCGACGAACTGCATGATGTTCACCGGCTGGAACCAGGGTGGCGAGAAGACGCTCGAGTTGACCAACCCGGAATACAACCCGTGCATGAGGCGCGCGGCTTCGGGCGGCGGTACGCTGCTCGACGCGTCCGGCAATGCAAAGGCGCAGGTCGATCTCAATGCGCACCGCGTCGGCAACGACAACCTCGTCGGCAAGTTCAGTCTCTCGGATAGGCAAACGCACGAGGAGCTGCGCATCGACCATCTGACGATGCTCGGAAGCGTGCGCGACGTCTGCGGCGGCGTGCCGTCGGCGAGCTTCACATCGGTGCAGTTCGAAGGCGACGGGACGTATAACGGCGCACCGGCGAGCTTTCGCGTCTGCGTGCAGCAGAACGCGAACGGCGCGCAGGCAGCGGCGCCCGATCGACTTTACGTGTCGTGCACGAACGGCTGTGCGTATGCCGCGGACGGCGTCGTGCGGGGCAGCCTGAAGGTCAATCAGCAGTAAGCCGCCCGCCGTTGTCCTGACAAGACTTGGCCGCCCTCGGGCGGCCAAGTCGCGACATCTGACCGCGAAGTCGAAAAGTACTTGCGCGCGGGTCGGAACGTGCATATGCTCCCATTTCCGTGCATATGCCCCTAATCGCTGCCGAGCCGCCGTCCGCCCCCTCGCCCGCCTGCGCGTGCGGGCGACTGCGCCGCGCCACCCGGGCGCTGACGCAGCTCTACGACGACGCGATGGCGCCGGCGGGCCTGCGCGTCACCCAGTTTTCGCTGCTCCGCACCCTCGCTACAGCCGATCGGCTGCGCATTTCCGATCTCGCCGCGCGCCAGCTCCTCGACCGCACGGCGCTGTCGCGCAACCTCGATCCCCTCGTCGAGCACGGGCTCGTCGAGATCGTCTGCGGAGACGATGCGCGCACGCGGGAAGCCGCGATTACGCGCAAGGGCCGGGCGACGCTGCGCGCGGCTACGCCGTACTGGGCGGGCGCACAGAAGGAAGTCGCGGCGCGCCTCGGCCGCGACAAGCTCGACGCGCTTATCGCGGTGCTGGGCGAGCTCGAATCGCTGCATCCATCGAAACGACGGGCAAGGAAATGACGACACATACCGTATCCGTCTCCTGGCGCACGCCCACGGTCGTGCTCGTCTGCGGCAGCTTGGTGCTGACGCTCGGCATGGGCCTTCGCCACGGCTTCGGCCTCTTCCTGTTGCCTGTCACCGCCGACATGCACTGGAGCCGCGAAACCTTCGCGTTCGCGCTCGCACTGCAGAATCTCGTCTGGGGTGCAACGCAGCCGTTCGCGGGCATGCTTGCCGACAAATACGGTTCGGGACGCGTCGTCGCGGGCGGGGCGCTGCTCTACGTGCTCGGCCTGTTGTGGATGGCGCATCCGGGCACGCCGCTTGCGTTCGTGCTCGCGGCGGGCGTGCTGATCGGTACCGGCCTTTCCGGCGTCACGTTCAGCGTCCTCGCCGGCGTGCTCGGGCGCGCCTTCCCGCCGGAAAAGCGCAGCATGGTGCTCGGCATTTCCGCCGCCGCGGGTTCGTTCGGCCAGTTCGCGCTGTTGCCGCTCACGCAATGGCTGCTGTCGCACGTCGGCTGGATCGGTGCGCTCGTGGTGCTTGCCTGCGTCGGTGTGTTGATGGTGCCGCTGGCGGTGGCGCTCGTCGAGCAGCGCGTCACCCGCGTGCACGCGTTCCAGCAATCGGCGCGCGAGGCGATGCGCGAGGCGCTCGGGCACCGCGGCTACGTGCTGCTCACGCTCGGCTTCTTCGTCTGCGGCTTTCAGGTCGTGTTCATCGGCGTGCACCTGCCCGCGTATCTCGCCGACCACGGGTTCCCCGCGCGTGTCGCGGTGACGGCGCTGGCGCTGGTGGGCCTTTTCAACATCATCGGGACGTACACCGCCGGCTGGCTCGGCGCGAAGATGCCGAAGCGGCACATCCTGTCGTTCATCTACTTCGGCCGCGCGATCGTCATCGCGCTTTTCGTGTTCCTGCCGCTGTCGTCGATGTCGGTGTACCTGTTCGCCGCAACGCTCGGCGTGCTGTGGCTGTCGACGGTTCCGCCCACCAACGGCATCGTCGCGCACGTGTTCGGCGTGCGCTACCTCGCGATGCTGTCGGGATTCACGTTCTTCTCGCACCAGATCGGCAGCTTCCTCGGCGCGTGGCTCGGCGGCAAGCTCTACGATGTCACCGGGAGCTACGACATCGTGTGGTACTTGTCGATCGCGCTCGGCGTGATCGCCGGAGTGATCAATCTGCCGATCGACGAGCGCGAGCTGCGTCGCGCGAAGCCAGCGGTGGTGCCGGCCTGATCGGCGCGCGGCGATCCCGCAAACGCCGCAGTCAGTCGCGGCGCACCAGCAATGCGCGCAGCGCTTCGGCGCTCTGGCGCGCCTTCTCCGCCTTCATCCGATATTGCGTGGCGAGATGCGTCTGGTCGCGGTCGCCGAAGCGCTTCTCGAGCACCCCCGAGAACTGGACATCCTCCTCGAGCGCCGCGATCGCCGTGTAGACGGCATCCTCGATGCGGTCGCGCTGTGCGCCGTCGAGTGATTCGGCCGAGAATGCGTGTCCGGTGTGGCAACGAAAGCGCAGCACGTGCGCATCGTCGACTTCCCACAGCGAGCCCTTGCACGCCGGACACGTCAAAGCCGACAGCTTGCCGATCTTGTCCATCGCCGACAGATCGCCCGCGGGCGTCTCCATCGTCGAAAAATTCGCTTCGATGCGCATCCTGGGATCCCTTTCCCATGTCGACTCGCGTCGCGTTTGCTCGCTGACCAGGCGCGCAACCAGGCCGCCCATCCCGGTCGATGCGACACAGTAGTCGATCGGGACGCTCTGGATGGCGTTGCGCGGCATGTCGGGATAAATCGCGTCGATCGGGTCCTGCACGATCGTCGTGCCGTTGCAGCTCTTGATCGCCCACAGCCCGGCAGTGCCGTCGCTCAGCATGCCGCTCATGATGATGCCGATCACCGCCGGGCCGAACGACCACGCGGCCGAGCGGAACAACGGGTCGGCGGAAGGCCGCGACAGGTTCTCCTTCGGCCCGTGCACGACGCGCATGAACGACGGCTCGAGCAGCAGGTGCAGATCGGGCACCGCAACGCGAATTTCTCCGGGCACGATCGGATCGCCATCGACCGCGTAGCGCACGGGCAGCGCCGACTTCCGCGCGAGAATATCGGCCAGCAGCCGCGGCGATTCAGCCGATGCGTGCAGCACGATGAATACCGCCGCCTGGAGGCCCGCGGGAAGGTCGGCCACGAACGTCGACAGCGCCGGCACGCCGCCGGCTGACGCGCCCACGACGATGATCCTCGTTGCCGCCTTCGCCGTTACCGCGTCCTCGTTATCCACGGCAGCGTCCATGCGGGCTCCGGTTCGGATGCGTCAGCTGCGCTCGCCATTGCTGAGCGTGTGCACGATAGTCAAGACCTCCTCGATCCCGATCGGTTTCGTCAGGTGCGCGGCGAACCCCGATTTCTGCGCCCGCGCGATGTCGATCGGGCTGCCGAAGCCGGTGCAGGCGATGGCCGGTATGTCGGCGTTGCGCTCCGAGCTGCGGATCGTGCGCAACAACGCATGGCCATCCATGTCGGGCATCGCGATGTCGGTGATCAGCACGTCGAAATCCCTGGCCTGCGCGAGGGCGACGGCCTCGGTGGCGCGCAGCGCGACGGCGACGAGCGCGCCCTCCATTTCGAGCAGCTCGCGCAAGGCTTCGGCGGTTGATATCTCGTCCTCGGCCAGCAGGACGCGAATGCCGTCCAGGCGCTTGTTCGTCGCGATCGGCGCATCGATATCGAGGGGCGGTGCGACCACGCTCGTGATCACTCCGGGCACCAACGGCTGGTCCGTCACCTCGGGCGCCGCTTCCGGTTGCGGCGCGCGGCCGCTCGTCACATACAGCGGCAACCATACGGTGAAGCGCGCGCCCTTGCCCCGGCCCTCCGACACCGCCTCGACGCGTCCGCCCTGCAGGTCGACGAGTTGCTTCACCAGCGCGAGACCGATGCCGATGCCGCCCTGGCTGCGCGTCGCGGGCGACTCGCCCTGGCGGAACATCTCGAAGATGTGGGGGAGCGTCTGCGGGTCGATGCCTTCGCCCGAGTCCTCGACATCGAGCCGCGCCTCGTCGCCTTCGCGGCTCACGCGCACGGTGATCCTGCCGAACGGCGGCGTGAACTTGACGGCGTTGCTGATCAGGTTCCAGGCGATCTGCTTGATGCGCACCGGATCGGCCTGCACGATCAGCGGCTCGCTCGCGAGCTCGATGTTGAGCGTGACGTTCTTCAACGCCACGTCGCGCTGCAGCGCGCCGATCGAATCGCCGACGACGAACGGCAGCGGCAGCAACTGCCGCTCGATTGTCATCTTGCCCATGCGCAGGCGCGACATGTCGAGCAGGTCGTCGATCAGGCGGGCCTGCGTATCGACCATCTGGTGAATCACGTCGGCGGCATGGCGCAGCTTCGGCTCGCCTCGCAGCGCATCGGCACGCCGCAGCACCTCCGACTGCATCATGATGAGGTTCAGCGGATTGCGCAGCTCGTGCGACAGCGTGGCAAGGAAGTGGTCCTTGAGCTTGGCGATGCTTTCGAGCGCGTCGCGATCGGCCTCCGCGCGGCGGAATCGCTCTTCGCGATCGATCGTCGCCTGCTGGCGCTCGGTTTCGTCGCGGGCGATCTTGACGAAGCCGAAGAGCTCGCCGTCGTCGAGCTTCGACATCATGCCGCTCGCATAGAACCGCGATCCGTCCTTGCGCACATGCCAGCGCTCGTCGGAAGCCGCTCCGTTCTCGATCGCCGCCTGGATCTCGCTCTGCGGCACCCCCGCTTCGCGGTCCTCGCTCGTGAACAGCACGTCGGCGGGCCGACCGACGATTTCGCTATCGGCATAGCCGAAAATCTGTTCCGCGCCCCGGTTCCACCCGCTGATGACACCGGTCTTGTCGAGCGTGATGATCGCGTAATCGCGAATGGCCTCGACGACCGCCCGCCGGCGCTGCTCGGCGCGCCGAAGCTGTTCCTCGAAACCCTTGCGTGCGCTGATCTCGACGAGCGTCAGTATCGCGCCCTCGATACGGTCCTCGGTGGTGCGGTACGGCAGGATGCGCAGGATGTACCAGGTTCCGGCCCTGGTGCGCACCTCGCGCTCGAGCGGCCGCAACGTCTGCAGCACTTCGTGGATGTCCTCCTCGAGCCGGGCGTCTTCGAGCCGATGCGTGACGTCCTGCAGCGGGCGGCCGATGTCGGTCGGGATCAGGTTGAAGATGTCCTTCGCCGGCGGCGTGAAGCGCGCGAGCCGGAGGCCGCGATCGACGAACACGACCGCGATGTCGGTCGAGCTGATGAAATTCTGCAGGTCGTTGTTGACGCTGGTGGTCTCGTCGATCTTGTTCTTGAGCTCCTGGTTGACCGTCGTGAGCTCCTCGTTGATCGACTGCAGCTCCTCCTTGCTGGTCTCGAGCTCCTCGGTGGCCGAACGCAACTCCTCGTTGATCGCCTGCAGCTCCTCGTTGGACGCCTTGAGCTCCTCGTTCTGGGTCTCGTATTGCTCGATGGACGTGCGCAGCTGATCCTTCGTCGCCTGCAGCTCGTTTTCGAGCTGGGTGAGGTACGGCTCGTCGCGCTCGTTCGCCTTGCGCGCCGGCATGCGCTCGGCGACGGGTGTCGCACCGAAGATCACGAGGTAGAACGTGCGCGACGACGCGGTGTCGCGCACCGGATGCACCACCATGTCGAGCGTCGACGGGGCGTCGCCGTCGGTCAGCGTGACGCGCCGCGCATTGACGGTTTCACCGGTCTCGCGCGCGTGGTAGAGCGCCGCCCGCAGATCGAGGCGCAGATCGGCGCGCACGGCGCTCAGCAGATTGAGCGAGGGCTCTCCGGCCGGAATGCGGAGGAACTCACCGGCCGTCGACGAAACGTGCACGATGTCCCATTGATCGTTCGTGACGACCGACGGCGGCGCATAGTGCTCCAGCATCGCCTGATGCAGCTTGTCGTACGCCGTGACGCGCCGAAACGACGCGATTTCGGTCAGCGGTGCCATCTCGGTTCGCGACGTGGTCGTGGGCACGAAGCCGTGTGACACGGACGACGGGCGCGAGCGCGGCTGCGACCGGTACAAGCGGTGGGCCTTGTGGATCGTCTGGAACGCGTCGGACGCGTCGTCGACCGATTCGGAGCTGCCGAGGAACAGGTAGCCGTTCTGGCGCAACGCGAAATGCATCAGGTCGAGCACACGCGTCTGCGCATCGCGGTTGAGATAAATCAGCAGGTTGCGGCACGCAACGAGGTCCAGACGCGAGAACGGCGGGTCGGTGATCACGTTGTGCGGCGCGAACATCACCAATTCGCGAATGTATTTCTGCACGCGATACCCGGCCGCTTCCTTGCTGAAGAAGCGTCGCAGGCGCGTGGCCGACACGTCGGTCGTGATCGCCTCGGGATAAAGTCCCGCGCGCGCGAAAGCCACCGCGTCCTCGTCGATGTCGGTGGCGAACACCTGGATGGGCGGGGGCGATGACATCGATTGCGCGAATTCGGCGAGCACGATCGCCAGCGAATACGCCTCTTCCCCGGTCGCACAGCCGGCCGTCCACACGCGCACCGGCTCGTTCACCGCCTTGCCGCGGAACAACTCGGGAATCACCGTGTTCTCGAGCGCTGCGAACGCCGCCTTGTCGCGGAAGAAGTTCGTCACGCTGATCAGCATGTCCTTGAGCAGCGGCCGCGTTTCCGCGATATGGTCGCGCAGGAAATCGCGGTACGTCGGGAGGTCGCGCAACTGGTTGATCTGCATCCGGCGCTCGATGCGCCTCAGCATCGTTGCGCGCTTGTAGTCGCTGAAATCGTGGCGGGTTCGCGCACGCAACAGCGAAAGCACTTCGCGCAGCGCCGCGTCGGCGGCGCGCGGCGGTTGGCGGGACGCGGGCGGCTCGTCCTGATGCGGGAGCTCGATCTGCGCCGCAATCTCCGCGAGCTGGGTCAACTTGCCCGGCATGTCGCTCACCGGCATCACGAAGTCGATCAGTCCTGTGCCGATCGCATTGCGCGGCATCGAATCGTATTCGGCGTCCGAGGGGTCTTGCGCGAGTGCGATGCCGCCCTGCTCCTTGATCGTCTTGATGCCGACGCTGCCGTCGGAGCCGGTGCCGGACATCACGATCGAAATCGCCTTCGCCTGGTGCGTCTCCCCGAGCGTGCGGAAAAAGAGGTCGATCGCCTGATGGCCGCCGCTCTTGCGCCCAAGCGGCGAGACGCGCAGCGTCCCGTCCACCATCGACAGTTCCTTGTTCGGCGGAATCACGTAAATGTGATCGCGGCGGATGCGCGTCGTTTCGAGCACCTGCTGCACCGGCATCTTCGTCGCCGCCTGCAACAGCTTGTCGAGCTTCGACTCGTGCGTGGGCGACAGGTGCAGGATGATGACGTAAGCCATCCCGCTCGAGGGATTGGTCACCTCGAAGAAAGAAACGAGCGCTTTGAGGCCGCCGGCGGACGCGCCTATGCCGACGACGGGGAAATCGAGGTCGCTGCCCGGCGGTCGATACGTCTGATCGGAGGCAGTTTCATCAGAAGGCGTAGTCACTGGCGAGGGGCCCGGCAAAGGCGAGCCACGATGGGCAGTGTACGCCTTTGCCGCTACGCAACCGACGCCAGCGCGGGGGCAACAATATCGATCGCGTCGGTGATCACGGTATCGGCGCCGAGATCGAACAAACGTTCAATCATAACGGGGTCGTTGACGGTCCAGCCGAGGACGCGCAAGCCGGCGGCGTGGATTTTGTCGACCAGCGCGCGGTCCAGCAGCGTGTGCTCGAGATCGAGGGCAACGCAGCCGGTGCGCGCCACGCGCTCGCGCCAATCGTCGGGCAAGCGGTCGGCCAGCCACGCCCGCGGCAGCGCGGGCACGGCGTCGCGGGCGGCTTCGAGGGCTGCTTCCGAGAACGACGACAGCAGCGGCGCGACGCGGGCACCCGCCCACAGGGTAGCGGCGTCGAGGGCCACGGCGGCGCCCGTCTCGCGCTCGCGCCCACGGGTGGGCTTGATCTCGATGTTGACGGCGACGTCTTGCGCGAGGCTCCAGCGGGCGACGGTCGCCAGCGCCGGGAGCGGCTCGCCGGCGTACGCGGCCGAGTGCCAGCTTCCCGCATCGAGCAGCGCGAGCTCACGCCACGTGTGCGCATCGGCCCGGCCCTGCGCGCCGGTCGTGCGGTCGAGCGTGTCGTCGTGCAGCAGGAAAGGCACCCCGTCGGCCGAAAGCTTGACGTCGAACTCGGCCATCCGATAGCCGTGCGCGTAGCCGAGCCGCAACGCCGCCAGCGTGTTTTCGGGCGCAAGCTTGCCGGCACCGCGGTGCGCGCAAAGACGCGGGTAGGGCCAGGGGTTCATTGGGTTACCCGCAGCACTTCGCGCTTCGGGGCTGATTCGCGCTCGGGGCGGCCCTTCGCGCTCATTGGGATACCCTCCGCGCTACGCGCTTCGGGGCTGATTCGCGCTCGGGGCGGCCGTTCGCGCTCATGTCACTGCAGCCGCGCCCCCGTCGTCGGGTCGAACGCGAACACGCGCGCCGGATCGGCCGTCACGTGAAACGTCGCACCCACCTCCGGTGACGTGCCGTGCGGAACGCGCGCAATGATCGTGCTGCCGCCGCGGCTGATGTGAACGAGGGCGTCGGCGCCAAGCTGCTCCACCATCTCCACGGGGCCCGACAGCGCGGCGCCCGCCTCGCTGGAAGGAATGAAGTGCTCGGGCCGGATGCCGACGGTGACCGCTCGTCCGCTCCCGGCGGGCACGTGGCGGCTGCGCACTTCGCCGCCATGCTCGAGCGCGATGCGGCCGTCGCCGTTCGCCTTGCCGGGCATGAAGTTCATCGACGGCGAGCCGATGAAGCCGGCGACGAACATCGTCTGCGGATTCTCGTACACCTCCATCGGCGAGCCGATCTGCTCGGCGCGCCCCGCGTTCATCACGATCATGCGCTGCGCGAGCGTCATCGCCTCGACCTGGTCGTGCGTCACGTAGAGGCTCGTGGTCGACAGGCGCCGGTGCAGTTTCTGGATCTCGAAGCGCATCTGCACGCGCAGCTTCGCATCGAGGTTCGACAGCGGCTCGTCGAACAGGAACACCGCCGGTTCGCGCACGATGGCCCGGCCCATCGCCACGCGCTGCCGCTGCCCACCGGAGAGCTGGCGCGGCGTGCGCGCGAGCAGCGGCCCGAGCTCGAGGATGTCGGCGGCGCGCTGCACCCGCTCGCCGATGTCGGCCTTCGACAATCCGCGGATGCGCAGTCCATACGCCATGTTGTTGAACACGCTCATATGCGGATAGAGCGCGTAGTTCTGGAACACCATCGCGATGTCGCGGTCCTTCGGCTCGAGGTCGTTGACGATGCGCCCGCCGATCGCGATTTCGCCGCTCGTGATCGCCTCGAGTCCCGCCACCATGCGCAGCAGCGTCGACTTGCCGCAGCCCGACGGGCCGACGATGACGATGAACTCGCCGTCGGCGACCTGCATGTCGATGCCGTGGATCACCTCGAGGGTGCCGTAGCTCTTGCGGACGTTGCGAAGGTCGACGTTGGCCATTCGGTTTCCTGTTACTTCCGGGTCACAGCTGCAAGTCGCAGGACCGGGTGATCAAGGACGGCTAGTTGCACGCGACTTGCAGCTCGGACCCCGAAGTCGGTCATTTCTCGGCGTCCACGAGGCCCTTGACGAACCAGCGCTGCATGACGAGCACGACCAGCGCGGGCGGCAGCAGCGCGAGCATCGCCGTGGCGAGCACGAACTGCCACTCGACGAGCGTGTCGCCGCCGGCCACCATCCGCTTGATGCCGATCACCACCGTGTACATGTCCTCGCGCGTGGTCACCAGCAGCGGCCACAGGTACTGGTTCCACCCGTAGATGAACATGATCACGAACAGCGCCGCCATGCTGGTGCGCGACAGCGGCACCAGGATGTCCACGAAAAAGCGCATCGGCCCCGCGCCGTCGATGCGGGCGGCCTCGGCGAGCTCGTCGGGCACGGTGAGGAAGAACTGGCGAAAGAGGAATGTTGCCGTCGCCGACGCGATCAGCGGCAGCGTCAGCCCCGCGTACGTGTCCACCATGCCGAGCTCGGCCACCACCTTGTACGTGGGCAGGATGCGCACCTCGACCGGCAGCATCAGCGTGATGAAGATCATCCAGAAGAACGTGCGGCGCAGCGGAAAGCGGAAGTAGACGATCGCGAACGCCGACAGCAGCGAGATCGCGATCTTGCCGATCGCGATGCAAAGCGCCATCACGAGGCTGTTCCACATCATCTGCCCGACCGGCGCCTTCGATCCGGCCGTGCTGCCCTTCGTGAGCACCGCCGAATAGTTGTCGATCAGGTGCGTCCCCGGCGTGAGCTGCATCGGCACGTGCGTCACCTGGTCGAACGACAGCGTCGAGCCGACGAAGGCGACGTAGAGCGGCAGCGCGATGATGGCCACCCCTGCGATCAGGATCAGGTGGCTGACGACGCTCGCGAGGGGACGATGCTCGACCATGTCAGATCATGATCTGCGAGTTGAATGCGGCAGACTCATCAGGCCCCGGTCGTTCCCGTAGACACACCAGCTCGCTGTCGCGTGCGTAGACGCATCACCCCCGTCGTCCCCGCGAAGGCGGGGACCCAGCGTCGTTGAGACCTCGCCTCGCACGCGGCCACGCGAGCCGCTGGATTCCCGCCTTCGCGGGA
>Ga0207674_10003081_pt1 | contig 20623 bp, 16 predicted proteins | sample KBSCornC72_FD_184303 | JGI IMG/M metagenome (GOLD analysis project Ga0207674, IMG submission 184303) | Corn rhizosphere microbial communities from Kellogg Biological Station, Michigan, USA - KBS Corn C7-2 (SPAdes) (version 2) | ecosystem: Host-associated > Plants > Roots > Rhizosphere > Soil ...
GGGCTCCGCGACGCTGCAGAACGGCGTGGCCACCCTTACCACGACCACGCTCGCGGTCGGCCCGCACAGCCTCGTCGCCGGCTACCGCGCCACCACACAGTTCAACGGCAGCAGTTCCGCGCCGCTGAGCCTTACCGTCAGCCAGGCACCGACCACGTCGACGACCGTGACCACGCTCACGACTTCGACGAATTCGCCGGCCGCGGGCCAGTCGGTGACGCTGACGGCCCGCGTGACCGGCCCAGCCGGCGGCTCACAGCCGACGCAATCGCTCGGGTTCGACTCGCCGCCCGACAAGCCCTCCGGCGCCTGCTCGGACGTGGTCGACTCTCGGATCGACACCACCATCACCTGTGGCAACACCAACACCCAGTACAGCGCCCAGGCCTACTGTGACTGGTCGCCGGGCGTGAACGGCGGGGTGGACTGTCCGCTGGCCTCGGGCCGGCCCCTGGGGACCGCGGTCTCCTACAGCCCGAGCTCCATGGAGCACTCTCGCTTCTACGCGGTCCGGCTCTTCGACGACACGCGTCCCCAGTTCACCACCGCGGCGGGAGCCACCGCCTACGACGCCGCCGCCCTGACCGATGCCAACCTGGTGGATGCGAGCCGCATCACCGCCGCCTCGACGGGGCACGGCTGGTACCTCGCGCACGCGAACTCGACCGACGAGCGGACCGCCAGCTCGGCCTTCATGAACGACGGCTGCGTCATCTGGAGCACGCTCCAGCCCAACCCGGCGCAGACGCTGGCCTGCGGCGGCACGCTCCCTCTGGACACCGCCTACACCTACCAGGCCGACGTCACCGGGGGCGGGATCCAGTGTGGCTCCGGTGGCGGGAACACCACCGTCGCCAGCGCGCGGTTCACCACCCGTGGCACCTACGTCGCTCCGCAACAGCCGGCGCTGGTGCTGTCGATCAACACGGTGACCGGGCAGGTGGCGTACGGCGGCGTGCTGATCGAGCCCGGCTCGGGCCCGCTCTCCGCCACCACCGGCGTCACCGACATGGTCGGCACGGTGCACTGGCTCGAGGTGCCGCCCGCGGTCCACGATTGCCGGCACGACGGGAACTGCTCGAACTGAGGTAGAGCCCGCAGATCTTGCGCGCCCGTGCTGGGCACGCCTCCGACCGAGCGCGGTACGAGCAATGCACCCGCGCTCGCCGGAGGAGGTCTGCTGATGCGGGCGAACGTGTTTCGAGGACCGGGCAAGTTCGGAATCGAGGAGGTGAGCCGGCCCACGCTCGGAGCCGGAGATGCGCTGGTCCGGACCACCCTCACCACGATCTGCGGAACGGACCTGCACATCGTGGGGGGCGAGTACCCGGTGGATCCGGGCCGGATCATCGGACACGAGCTGGTGGGGGTGGTGGAGGCGCTCGGGGCCGGCGTGACCTGCGCCGCCGTGGGCGACCGGGTGCTGGTGGGGGCGATCACTCCCTGTGGGCAGTGCCGCGCCTGCCTCTCGGGAGTGGGCGCCCAGTGTGGCCAGGACGCTGGCGTCGCCGCGCTGGGCGGGTGGCGGCTCGGGAACACCCTCGACGGGACACAGGCCGAGCTGGTCCGCGTCCCCTTCGCCCAGGCCAACCTGGCGCGCATCCCCGACGATCTCTCCGACGAGCAGGTGGTCCTGCTCGCCGACATCGCCTCGACGGGCTTCAGCGGCGCCGAGTCGGGTGGGGTCCGCCTCGGAGACGCAGTGGCGGTGTTCGCCCAGGGGCCGATCGGGCTCTGCGCCAACCTCGGCGCGCGGCTCATGGGCGCGGCGCTGGTGATCGGGGTGGAACCCGACGCCTTCCGGCAGAAGGTGGCACGCCGGTTCGGAGCGGACGCGGTGATCGATCCCAAGGAAGTCGACGTGGTCGCCGAGATCAGGCGGCTCACCGGCGGGGGCGTCGACGTGTCCATCGAGGCCCTCGGGCTCCAGGAGACCTTCGAGTGGGCGCTCCGGAGCCTCCGGCCGGGAGGCACTCTCTCCTCGCTCGGGGTCTACTCCGGCAAGCTGCAGATGCCCTACGAGGGGTTCGCCGCGGGAATCGGCGACCATCGGATCGTCACCACCCTCTGTCCGGGTGGGAAGGAGCGGATGCGGCGGCTGATGGAGCTCGTGCGCCGGCAGCGGATCGATCTCTCGCCGATGCTCACCCACCGCTTCACCCTGGAGAACATCGGCGAGGCGTACGAGCTGGTCGGCGCCCGCGGGGACGGGGTGCTCAAGGTCGCGATTCGCCCCTGAGCCGGCGGCCCGGGCGCCGCCGCGTGGCCACGATCTGTTGCTTCAGGGTCGCCAGGGCCACGGCGTTTCCTTCCTGCGAATAGCCGGCCAGCGCCCGCTCGTGGTCGGGCAGCCGCGCGAGGAACGCGCCGAGCGCGGAATCGTCCAGGCAGCGGGCGTAGGCGCCGTAGCCCAGCTCCTGGAGGTAGAGCGCATTGAGCACCTGCTCGAATTGCTTTTCCACCGGCACCGCGAGCACGGGCTTTCGGAGGTAGACCGCCTCGCTGAGGAGGGTGAAGCCTCCGCCGGCCACGACCGCCCGGGCGGTGCGGAGGTCGTCGATGAAGCGGGCCTCGCCGAAGGGGCGGTAGGTGAGGTTGCCGTCCACCAGGTCGGCGGTGAGGTCGCGCCGGAGGCCGTAGACCCGCGCCGGCATCCCGAGGCGCTTCAGCGTTTCGGAGAGGGCACGGTTGGTGGTCGCGGTCTGGTAGACGAGCAGGTGCTCACCACGTTCGGGCCGCGCCTCGAGGACCTCCCTCCGCAGCACCGGCGGGACCAGGGTGGTCCTCCGGGAGCGCACGGGCGGGTAGAAGAAGGTCGGGATGACGTAGTGGAAGCAGCGGGGGAGCTTCGCCCCGACCACGCTGCGGATGAGGTTGAAGTCTCCTTCATGCCCGCGGAGCAGGTCGGGCGAGTGCCGGCACCGCGAGATCACGTGGATGTTGTCCAGGTCGATGACCGGGATGCGATGGGCCTTTCCGAAGTAGTAGCTGAAGCTCTCGAAGTCGCTGATCACCACGTCGGGGTGGAACGAGGCGACGAGCTTGAAGTACTCGGCGACGTTCCTGGGCCAGCCCCCCACCGCGCCCCGGAGGTTACGGAGGACCGTGGGGAGCCGGCGGATGGCGTTTCCTTCGTAATGGAGGGTGAATCCCCAGATGCGATGCACCTCGGGGAACCGTTCCGCGAGGTAGGCGTGCGCGCGGCCAGAGGCGACCACCTGCACCTCGTGCTCCTTGACCAGCTCCTCGAGGACGACCCGGGAGCGGGTGGCGTGCCCCATGCCCTCGCCCACCACTCCGTAGAGGATGCGCACGGTCCGCGAGCGTCCTCGAGCGAGCGGCTCAAGGCCAGAGATCGACGCGCAGCCCGCCGGTGAGCCAGGCAGCGAGAGAGTCAGGAAACCCGGCCTGGGCGCATGGAACCGACCCTGTCCCCGCACGTTCGCGTTGACAACGCCTGGCAGACCCTTAGGTTGGCGCTCGCAGCCGGGGAGTGCCAATCCGGCCAATCCAAAAAACGCTGACTTTCCGGAGGTTTGCAACAAATGGCGGCCAAGGAAATCTACTTTCACCAGGCGGCCCGCGACGCGATCCTGCGCGGAGTCCGGGTGCTCTCCGACGCGGTGGCGGTCACCCTCGGCCCCAAGGGCCGGAACGTGGTCATCGAGAAGTCGTTCGGCTCTCCCACGGTCACCAAGGACGGCGTCACCGTCGCCAAGGAGATCGACCTGGAGAACAAGTTTGAGAACATGGGGGCCCAGATGGTGAAGGAGGTCGCGAGCAAGACCTCCGACAGCGCGGGCGACGGCACCACCACCGCGACGGTCCTGGCCCGCTCGATCTACGAGGAGGGTCTGAAGCTGGTGGCCGCCGGCCACAGCCCCATGGAGCTCAAGCGCGGCATCGACCGGGCGGTGGAGGCCGTGGTCGCCGAGCTGAAGAAGCTCAGCAAGCCCACCAAGGACAAGAAGGAGATCGCCCAGGTCGGCACCATCTCCGCCAACGGCGACGAGACCATCGGCAACATCATCGCCGACGCCATGGAGAAGGTGGGCAAGGAGGGCGTCATCACCGTCGAGGAGGGCAAGTCCCTGGAGACCACCCTCGAAGTGGTGGAGGGCATGCAGTTCGACCGCGGCTACGTCAGCCCGTACTTCGTGACCAACCGCGAGCGGATGGAGGTCGAGCTGGACGACCCCTTCATCCTCATCAGCGAGCGGAAGATCAGCGCGATGGCGGACCTCATCCCGCTGCTGGAGCAGGTGGCTCGTTCGGGCAAGCCACTGCTGATCATCGCCGAGGACGTGGAGGGCGAGGCCCTCGCCACCCTGGTGGTGAACAAGCTCCGCGGGGTGCTCAACGTGGCCGCAGTGAAGGCGCCGGGCTTCGGTGACCGCCGCAAGGAGATGCTCAAGGACATCGCCGTCCTCACCGGTGGCACGGTGGTCAGCGAGGAGCTGGGCATCAAGTTCGAGACCCTGACCCTCAACGACCTCGGCCGCGCCAAGCGGGTGAAGATCGACAAGGACAACACCACCATCATCGACGGCGCGGGGAAGAAGGCCGAGATCGAGGGCCGGATCAAGCAGATCCGCGCCCAGATCGAGGAGACCACCAGCGACTACGACCGGGAGAAGCTCCAGGAGCGCCTGGCCAAGCTGGTGGGCGGCGTCGCGGTGGTGAAGGTCGGCGCGGCGACCGAGACGGAGATGAAGGAGCGCAAGGCCCGGGTGGAGGATGCGCTGCATGCCACCCGCGCCGCGGTGGAGGAGGGAATCGTCCCCGGCGGCGGCGTGGCCTACATCCGGACCCTGCCCGGCCTCGATTCCCTCAAGGCCCCGGGGGAGCAGACGTTCGGGGTGGAGATCGTCAAGCGCGCCCTGGCCGAGCCGCTGCGGAAGATCGCCGAGAACGCGGGCCTCGAGGGGGCGGTGGTGCTGGACAAGGTCCGGGCAGGGCAGGGCGCCTTCGGCCTCAACGCCCGGACCGAGACCTACGAGGATCTGGAGAAGGCCGGCGTCATCGACCCGACCAAGGTGGAGCGCACCGCCCTCCAGAACGCCGCCAGCGTCGCCTCGCTGCTCCTGACCACCGAGGCCATCGTCGCCGAGAAGCCCAAGAAGAAGGGCAAGGGCGGCGGCGGAGCCGGTGCGCCGGACTACGGCGGCGAGGACATGGACTACTGAGGGATCCGTTAGGCCGCGGGAGCCTCGCCGGTTGCCGGCGCGGACACGCGCGTGGCCCGCGGGAGATGGACGGTGAACGCCGTTCCCTCCCCGCGGGCCGTGCTCATCTCGATGCGGCCTCCGTGTGCCTCGACGATCTCCCGGCTGATGTAGAGGCCCAGCCCCAGGCCGGGCGCGGCCCCCGGAGCGCGGGCGAAGGGCTCGTACAGGCGGCTCCGCACCCCCTCGGGGATGCCAGGGCCGAAGTCCCGGACGCGCAGGCAGGTCTCCTCCGTCGTGGTCCAGAGGCTCACCTGGATCTCCGCGCCACGCGCGTGCCGGGCGGCGTTGCCCAGGAGGTTCACCAGCACCTGGTCCAGACGCGAGGGGTCCACGTTGGAGAGCACCCCAGGCTCGAGGTCGAGGGTGAGCCGGTTCTGACCGGCGTCGAGCAGCGGCGTGCACCGCGCGCACACCTCCTGCACCAGCGTGTCGAGGCGAACCGGCTCCCGGTGGAGATCCAGCCGTCCCCGCTGGATGCGCGTCACGTCCAGCAGCTCGCCCACCAGCTGCGCGAGCCGCTGTGCCTGCCGCACCAGCGCGTCGGCGTTGGAGCGCAGCGTGTCGCGGTCCGCCCCCTGCTCGATTCGCCGCTGGATCAGCGCCAGCTGCAGGGACAGGGAGGTGAGGGGCGTCCGCAGCTCGTGCGCGGCGATGGAGAGGAACCGCTCGCGGAGATCCAGTGACTGCTGGAGCTCGGCGTTGGTGTTGACCAGGCGCTCGGTGGTCTCGGAGAGCACGCGCGATAGGGCGCCCAGCTCGTCGCGCCTGCCGGCGAGCATCGGCACCGTGCCACCCTCGGCGACGGTCTCGCTCGCCCTGGTGAGGCGAACGACCGGCGCGACCACCCCCCGGAACACGTAGACGGTGGTTCCGGCCACGGTCAGCGCGCAGATCAGGGTGAGCGTGAGGAGCAGGAGGTCCAAGCGGCGGCGGGTGGTGGCGACCTGGGCCAGGATCCGATCGACCCCCTTCAGGTTGTCCGCCGAGAGATCGGCCAGCACGGCGTTGGCGCGCTGGTCGAGGAACCACCAGCGGACGAAGGCCGAGCGGACCCTGGCGGGATCGTGGGCCTCGAGCAGCCCCTCCTGGGCCTCCACCAGCGGTCCCCGCAGCCTGCGGAGATCCTCGAGCAGCGTCCCACCCGGTGAATCCCTGCCCGCGGCGGAGACCTCGGCGAGCAGGGCGTCGATCTCCACGTTGCTGTTGTGGATCCGCCGGGTGAGGATGCGCTGCCGGGTGACGACCTCGGACAAGAGATCTCGCTCCGCGTCGGCGAAGAGCTGGGCCAGTCGCTGGATGCGGAGGCCCGTCCGCTGGAGCCGCTGGGTGGTGGTCTCCAGCTGCTGCCGCTCGTGGCGGGCCACCGCCCACTGCGTCGCCGCCATCGTGGCGATGAGCGCGAGGATCAGGACCTGCGGGCCGATGAGCTTCCGCGCGAGGCTCACCGCAGAGGCCGCTCCGGCGGGCTGAGGAGGGTCACCGCCTCGGGCGAGAGCTCCTCCAGGACCGAAGGAGCGAGCACGTCCCGGAACCGGACCCGGTCCGCGCGCGGCTCACCTCGCTGCTCGAGCCAGGCGCCCTCCTGTCGCAGGGTGCTGAGCAGCAAGTTCGACAGCCCGAGCTCGAAGCGGGAGTGGGAGATGATGGTGGCCAGCTGTGCCTGGTCGAGCTGGGGGAACCGGGGTCGGAGGGTGGTCTCCACCAGCTGCGGGCGCCGCCGGATCATCGCCTCGGCTCGGAGCAGGGCGCCGAGAAACCGCCTCGTCGCCATCCGCTTCGTCTCGATGCGCGGACGCATTCCGGCGAGCATGCTCATCTCCGCGTACACCTTGGAGGCGAGCAGCTGCGCCCTCCCCGGGCCTGTGGCCAGCAGGAGATTGGGAACCCAGAGCGAGGCGCCATCCAGCCCACCGGCCTCCAGAGCGGCCATCAGCTCGCGGGGCTGGCCGGGGACGGCCCGGACGTCCGACGGCTCGAGGCCGCCTTCGGCGAGCACCACGTCGAGGGCGAGCTGCGAGCTGGTGCCCGGCGTCACGCCGATGCGGCGACCGCGAAGGTCCGCCACGCTCTCTATGCCGGAGCGTGGATGGACCGCGAGCCCGGTCAGACCGTCCGAGCGATGGAGGGTGGTGAGCACCACCAGGTCTTCGCCCTGCATCGTCGCCAGCACCAGCGGGGTCGAGTACACCACCGCCGCGTCCACCTCGCCGGCGATCGCCGAGGCGAGCGCCTCCCGGCCGGTGGCGAACACCTTTGCCTCCACCGTCAGGTGCTCGGCGGCGAAGAGCCGCTGGTCGTGGGCAACGTAGAGGAGGAGCGTGCTCGGAATGTCCGGGTACCCGACCCGGAATCGCAGCTCGTCGACCGGGGGCGGCTCGCACCCGGCCAGCCCCGCCAGAGCCACGAAGAGGAGGCGCGGCAGGAGCGCCCGGAAGGAAGGACGGAGGACCCGCACGGCGCTCGCTGGCTTAGAGCGCTTCCGGCTTCCGCCACAAGGCCCGAAGCCAGGAGGCGTCGACGGTGATGCACGGCGCCCATGCGCCGGGCCATCACGGTCCTGGCGGAGAAAGGTCGGCGTTCGTGGTCAGGCCGCGCCGCTCCGCTTGACGACCTCCTCGCCCGACACCGCGGCGACGTACACCACGTTCCGCGAGGTGCGCTTCCCGCGGTACATCGCCCGGTCTGCCAGGTCCAGCAGCGTCCGGCGGTCCACGCCGTGCTCGGGATGGCTGGCGACCCCGATGCACACCGTCACTCCCAGCCCGTAGCCCTCGCGGGCGAGGAAGGAGTGCGACTCGACCGTCCGGCGGATGCGCTCCGCCACCTTGAGGGCTCCACCGCTGTCGGTCTCGCGCAGGAGCACCACGTACTCGTCGCCTCCCCAGCGCGCGACCACGTCCTGGTCGCGGGTGCAGGACTTCACCACCCGGGCCGCCTCGACGAGGAGCTTGCTCCCCACCAGGTGCCCGTGGGTGTCGTTGACGCTCTTGAAGTGGTCCAGGTCGAGGAAGAGGAGGCTGAAGGGCCCCTTCCCGTGGAGCTCGCGCTCGAGCGCCTCGTCGAGGTAGCGGGCGTTGTAGAGGCGGGTGAGGTCGTCCAGGTAGGCGAGATCCTCCACCCGGGCGAAGCGCTCCAGGTGCTCCCAGGCGAGGGACAGGTGTCGCGCCAGGTACTCGGCGGCCTCCCTCAGCGTCTCGGTCAACGCATCGCGCGTGACCAGCAAGGCCCATCCGCGGTGGCGGCCGGCGTCGCCCACCGGAAATCCCAGCACCCGTCCGGGGCCCTCGGGCCATGCCGCGTCGAAGGGACGGGCGGGAAGGTCGGGCAGCTCGGCGTCGTGGCGGACCACCAGATGGCGCAGCGCCTCCGCCGAGACCCCCTCGGACGCCTCGAGCCGGACGGTATCGGCGCCCCGCGACCAGAGCAGCACGCCCTCGGCGCCGGAGAGCTGCCGGAACGCCGCGGCCGCCGTTTGCCCCAGCCGCGCGCGGTCCAGGGTGGTCAGCAGCCGCTGTCCGGCCTCGACCAGCGAGAGGTGTCGCTTCAGGGCCGCGTTCTCCGCCAGCAGCGTGCGGGTCATCAGCGCCCGGTTGACGGCGTGGTTCAGCGCCTCGGGCTTCACCGGCTTGACCAGGTACTCCGCCGCGCCGTTCTTGATCGCGCGCACCGCCGGGTCGACCTTGTCCAGCGCGGTGATGACCACCACCTCCACCCCGGGGTACCGCTCGCGGGTGTGCTGCAGGACCTCCATTCCATCGCCGGTGGGGAGGATGAGGTCGGTGACCACCAGGTCCACCGGGTGCAGGGCCAGGGCTGCACGCGCCTCGGCCACCGAGCCGACGCAGCTCACCGTATGACCCGCGGCGGTCAGGTAGTCGCCGTACACCGTACGGGCGACCTTCTCGTCGTCCACCAGGAGGATGGTCGCCATCCGCTTCGCGCCGTGCCCACCTGCGAGCATGACAGGATCGCGCCGGCTCGCGATAGCCTCGCGAGATCAGGAATCGCCCATGGCTGCGCACACGCAAGATGGAGGTCGCAGACTCGCGCTCCTCTTCGAGGCCGGCCCGGCGCGCTACGCGCTGGAGGCCTCGCGGGTCCTCGAGGTCACGCCGCCCGATCCGGACCCCGAGCGGGCCACCGTGCGCGGCGTCTTTCCCCTGGAGGACCTCTCCACGCTCATGGGAGGTGCCCCCGAGCGGCGTCCTGGTCTGGCAGTGCTCCTCGACACCAGTCCCACGCTGGCGGTGCGCGTACGGGAAGGTGCGGAAGTGGCGGACGTCGCCGGTGCGCCGCACTTCCAGCTGACCCGGGACCTGGCGCAGCGGATCGGTTCGCTGGTCAGGGGCGCGCTCCAGCACCAGGGCCGCCTGTACCTCGACCTCCGCGCCGAGGCGCTGGGGCAGACCTGCATGCTGCCCACCGCCACGCCCCGGATCGTCACCTGGCTCGATTCACCCCAGGGCCCGGCGCTCCTCTTCGAGTCGGGGAGCTCGACCTTCGGGGTGCCGCTGGCCCACGTGCTGCAGATCTCCCCGGTTCTGGCCGCCTTCTGCCCCTTCCCCGTGCCGGGTGGAGTCATCGCCGGGCTCCTGGCGCACGCCGGGGCGCTGTGGCCGGTGTATGGCCTTCCCGCCTTCCTCGGCGAGCCACTGGCCGTGGAGTCGCTGGTGGTGCTCCTCGAGCTGGCCGGGATCCAGGTGGCGGTCTGCGCCTCGCGCGTCCTGGGCATCGAGCAGCGGCTCGCATCCACCGGCGAGCCCGGCCGCTGGTGGACGGCGGATGGGCGTGTGGTTCTCGCGCCCGACGTCACGCGCCTGGTGGGAGCGTCGAACTTGACAGGGCCGAGGCGCGGCCCCTCAGATGTCGCGAGCTGACATGCCGAAGACCCTGCTCGTCGCCGATGACTCGCTCACCATCCGCAAGGTCATCGGGATGGTGCTTGCGCTCGAGGATTTCCAGATCACCGCGGTGGACAACGGTATCGACGCCATTGCCCGCGCGCGAGAGATGCGCCCGGACCTGGTCATCGCCGACGTGCTGATGCCGGGCCGGAGCGGTTACGAGGTCTGCGAGACGCTGAAGTCCGATCCGGCAACCGCCGCCACCCCGGTGCTGCTTCTCGCCGGAAACTTCGAGCCCTTCGACGAGGCGCGCGCCCGCGCCGCGCGAGCGGACGCGCACATCACCAAGCCCTTCGAGAGCCAGGCGTTCCTCGACCGGGTGCGCGCGCTGCTCGGCCTCCCCGCCGGCCAGCCGATGATGCCGGCGCGCACCTACGCGGCCGCGCCCCCCACCGCGGCCCAGCAGCCAGCGGTTCCCCGCCCCAGCCAGCCGATGGCCTCGGCCGCCCCGCGCCCCTCGCCGACCGGCGCCTTCTCCACGGTCGGGGCGCCGCGTCCTGCTCCGACCGCCGGCATCCCGCAGCCCATGCCTGGCCCGGCGGGCATCCCGCGTCCGGCCGGCCCTGCCGCCACGCCGATGGCAGGCGGACCGCGTCCAGCGGCACAGCCGATGGCCCGCCCCATGGGCCAGCCGGGCGGCTCGATGGTCCGTCCGCCGGTCTCCGCGCCGGCCGGAATTCCCCGGCCGCCGCAGCCGCTCGGTGGGGGCACGGTTCCCGGCGTCCCGCGACCGGGAATGCCGCTCGTCACCCAGTCCGGGTTCGCCCGGCCCGCCGCCCCGATGACCCCGGGGGGGTTCCCCCGGGTGCCTGGCGCTGCCCCGTTGCCTCCCGTGCCGTCCGCGCCAGCGGCCCCGGTGGCGGCCCGCGGCCGGGATCCATTCGGTCTCTCCGCGCCGGCGACCACCCCCGTCCGGGGCTACCAGGTCCAGCCGCAGATCGCCGCGCCGGCGGCGGCGGAGGAGATGTCGCTCGACCTCGGCTCGGACTCGCCCGCGGCCGACGGCGGCGAAGCCCAGCTCCGGGAAGCCCTGGGGAAGGCCTCTCGCGAGGTCATCGAGAAGATTGCCTGGGAAGTCGTCCCCCAGCTCGCCGAGACGATCGTGCGCGAAATCGCCGAGCGGACGATGCGCGAGCGGGACGGAAAAGGCTAAACACCCTCCCTCACGGGTATGTCGGACGAGAACCAGGGAGGACTTCCCAAGGCCTACCAGCCTTCGGAGGTCGAGGTGCGCTGGTACCGGCGCTGGGAAGACGCGGGCTGCTTCAAGGCCGAGGCCACGTCGGCCAAGCCTCCGTACTGCATCATCCTCCCGCCTCCCAACGTCACCGGCTCGCTGCACATCGGCCACGCGCTCACCGCCACCCTGGAAGACATCCTCATCCGCTGGCACCGGATGCGCGGGTTCAACACTCTCTGGCAGCCAGGCGTGGACCACGCGGGGATCGCCACCCAGATGGTGGTGGAGCGCGAGCTGCGCAAGACCGAGGGCAAGTCGCGCCACGACTTCGGGCGCGAGGAGTTCGTCCGCCGGATCTGGGAGTGGAAGGAGCGCTATGGCGCCCGCATCAAGGTCCAGCACGAGGCACTGGGAGCGAGCCTGGACTGGAGCCGCGAGCGCTTCACCATGGACCCGGGCAGCTCGCGCGCGGTGCTGGAGGTGTTCGTCCGGCTGTACGAGGAAGGGCTCCTCTACCGGGCGAGCCGTCTCATCAACTGGTGCCCCGATTGTCGCACCGCGCTCAGCGACCTCGAGGTGGAGCACGAGGAGCGGCAGGGGTCGATCTGGGAGATCCGCTACCAGGTGAAGGGGCAGGACCGGTTCCTGACCGTGGCCACCACCCGGCCGGAGACGATGCTCGGTGACACCGCGCTGGCGGTGCACCCGGAGGACTCCCGCTACCGCGACCTCATCGGAAAGACGGTCATCCTCCCGCTGCTGGAGCGGGAGATCCCGATCATCGCCGACGCCACCCTGGTGGATCCGGAGTTCGGCACCGGCGTGGTGAAGGTCACCCCGGCGCACGACTTCAACGACTACCAGACCGGGCTCCGGCACGGGCTTCCGATGATCTCCATCCTCGACGAGGAGGCACGGACCAACGAGGCCGCCGGACCCTACGCCGGGCTGGACCGGTTCGAGGCCCGCGAGCGCGTGCTCCAGGACCTCGACGCGCGTGGCCTTCTCCTCTCCGAGAAGCCGCACACGCTCAGCATCGGCCTGTGCCAGCGGAGCGGGACCATCGTCGAGCCACGGCTCTCACCGCAGTGGTTCGTGAAGATCGAGCCGCTGGCCAAGCCGGCCATCGAGGCGGTGGAGCAGGGGAGGACCCGCATCGTCCCCGAGACGTGGAACGCGACCTACTTCCACTGGATGCGGAACATCCAGGACTGGTGCGTGAGCCGGCAGCTGTGGTGGGGCCACCAGATCCCTGCCTGGTACTGCGAGGCGTGCACGCCCCGGACTCGCTCCGGCGCCCTCGATCTGGAGAAGGCGACACCCATCGTTGCCAGGACCCGGCCGGAGTCGTGTCCCGGCTGCAAGGGCTCGGCGCTGGTGCAGGACCCCGACGTGCTGGACACCTGGTTCAGCTCGGGGCTGTGGCCGTTCAGCACGCTGGGCTGGCCCGAGCGCACGCCGGAGCTGAAGACCTTCTACCCGACCTCGGTGCTGGAGACCGGGCACGACATCCTCTTCTTCTGGGTGGCCCGGATGATGATGCTGGGCATCCATTTCCTGGGCGACGTGCCCTTCCGCGCCGTGTACCTGCACGCGATGGTGCGCGACGAGAAGGGCGAGAAGATGTCGAAGGTGAAGGGGAACGTCATCGATCCCCTCGACGTCATCCATGGCACCGACGCCGAGTCCGTCCCCCGCAGCCTGAAGAACAGGTTCCCCCAGGGGCTACCGGCGTTCGGCGCTGACGCGCTGCGTTACACGCTCGCCGCGCTCGCTGCCCAGGGCCGGGAGATCAAGCTCTCGCTCGAGCGGGTCAACGGCTACAAGGCCTTCACCAACAAGCTGTGGAACGCCTCGCGCTTCCTGCTCCTCAACGTGGGCGACTTCCATCCGGGGAATCGCCCGCTGCGCGATCGCTCGCCGACGCTCGCCGACCGGTGGATCCTCTCCCGGACCGAGCGGGTGACCCACGAGGTGAACGACGCGCTGGGCCGGTACGAGTTCGCCGAGGCGGCCTCGGCCCTCTACCAGTTCACCTGGCACGAGTTCTGCGACTGGTACATCGAGCTGGCCAAGCCGGCCCTCCAGGGCACCGACTCGGAGCGCGGTGACACCACCCGCGCGGTGCTCGTTCACGTGCTGGACCGGGTGCTGCGGCTGCTGCACCCCTTCATCCCCTTCATCACCGAGGAGATCTGGCACCGGCTTCCGGGAGTTCCCGCAGATGCATTCCTGATGCTGGCCCCCTACCCCCAGGCCGGGGCCCAGGACCCGGCGGCCGAAGGCGAGATGGCTCCGGTGATCTCGGTCATCGAGGGAATCCGCAACATCCGGGGCGAGAGCAACCTCCCGCCACTCCAGAGGATTCGGGCGGTGGTCCAGACCGACGACGCGGCGCTCCGCGCGGCGCTGGAGCGCCACCGTGGCTACGTGGAGCCGCTGGCCGGGCTGTCGGAGCTGATGCTGCAGCCGGCCGGCGCTCCGCCGCCGTCGAGCGCCTCGTGGGTGGGACAGGGGGTTGCGGTCTACGTCCCGCTGGCGGGCCTGTTGGATCTCGACGAAGAACGCGCGCGCTTGCGGAAAGAGATCGCGCGCGTCGAGTCTGATCTGGCAGCCTTGAGGCGAAAGCTGGACAATCCGAGCTTCGTCGCACGGGCTCCGGCCGACGTGGTGGAGAAGGATCGAGCCCGGGTGATCGAGCTCGAGGCCAAGAAGGCCAAGCTGCTGGACAACCTCAGTCGGATCTGAACTGGAGGAACGATGTCCGAGAGAACACCGGAAGAGATGGAGCAGTCGAACGGGATGGGAGGAATGGGCGGTGGGCCCGCCGAGCCCGCCGGGAGCGGCGGCATGATGGGCGGCGGCATGGGCTCGAGCCCGCCGGCCACGCCGCCCCCCGCTCCGGCGGCTGCTCGTCCGCGTCCCTCCGGCGGTGCGAAGAAGGCTCCCGCCAAGAAGAAGGCGCCGGCACGCAAGGCCGCGCGGAAGTCTGCGGCCAAGAAGAAGGGCGGCGGGGGCAAGGCGCGGCGCGCCGCTCGCAAGACGGGGCGCAAGGCAAGGCGCGGCGCTCGCAAGGCGCGCCGCACGGCGAGGCGGGGCGTGCGCCAGGCCCGGCGCGGCGCGCGCAAGGCACGCCGCACGGCGCGGCGCGGGGCCCGCAAGTCCCGGCGCTAGCATCCGGCGCAGCACCTCCTCCAGGCCATGGACTTCGTCGACCGTCTGATCGACCTGGCGCTGGAGGAGGACCTGGGTGCGGCGGGGGATGTCACCACCCAGGCGCTCGTTCCCGAGGGGGCGCGTGGACGGGCGGAGGTCCGGGCGAAGGAGCCGCTGGTGCTCTCGGGCACGCGCGCCTTCGCCCGGGTGTTCACCCGCCTCGAGCCCGGCGCCGAGGTGCGCTTCTCGGAGGCGGACGGAGCGCGCATCTCCGGCAGCGCGGTGGTGGGCAGCGTCTCGGCCTCGCTCCGGACGCTCCTGGTCGGTGAGCGCACCGCGCTCAACATCCTCCAGCGAACCTGCGGCATCGCCACCCTCGCGGCGCGAGCGGCGGAGGCGGTGAAGGGCTCGCCTCTCCGCATCCTCGACACGCGGAAGACCAGCCCGGGCATGCGCGGCCTCTCCAAGGAGGCAGTGCGGGCCGGCGGCGCGTCTAATCACCGCTTCGGGCTCTTCGACGGAGTCCTGATCAAGGACAATCATCTCGCGGCGGTGGGCGGCGACGTGCGCGAGGCGCTCCGCCGGGCGCGGGCACATGCTCCGCAGCTGGTGAAGATCGAGATCGAGGTGACGGAGCTGGCGCAGCTGCCGGAGGCGATCGCCGGAGGCGCCGACCTGGTGCTCCTCGACAACATGGACGACGCGACCGTGGCCGAGGCGGTGGCAATCGCGGCCGGCAAGGTCCAGCTCGAGGTGTCGGGCAACGTGACGCTGGAGCGGCTGCCGCGGCTGGCGCAGATCGGCGTGGACTTCGTCTCGATGGGGGCGCTCACCCATTCGGCGCGCGCGATGGACCTGTCCCTGGAGATCGTCGAGCGCTGAGCCCGGCGCGTGGAGGCTCCGGGCCCCCGCCGGTCACCGTCCCTGAACGACCGACTCGACCCGCGGCTCACCCTCCGCCGAGGCCGGCGCGCCCATCTCCATCAGCATCGCCGCAGTTGGCGCCACGTCGCTGGCGTGCACCTGCATGCGGTAGAGGCCGGGCTTCACTCCTTTCCCATAGAGCACCAGCGGAACCTGGTTGTCGTAGGAGTACGGCTCTCCATGGGTGGTGCCGGTGTCGGAGTCCATGAAGACGACGTAGGGCCTCAGCAGGAACGTCACGTCTCCGCTCCGGCCCGGGTAGCGGCTGCGGCGGAGGGCGGGGAGGAATCCGCTCAGCTCCTGGCCGGACTCCAGATCCTCCTGCGTGGCGACGAGCGCCACCCCCGGCTGGCGGGCCAGCCAGTCCGCCGCCGCCCGGCGCACCACCGCCGGATCCAGCTTCTTCTCCGCCACCACCTTGCCGTTCAGGAAGATGTCCCGGTCCATCAGCCCCAGGAGCACCGGCCCGCCGAAGCGGGTCTGCAGCTCCTGCGCGAGGCCCTGCTTCAGCGCCGAGGGCTTCAGTCGCGTGGCATTGATGCCAGCGGCGATCCACTCCTCGGGCAGCGCCGCGCCACCGTGGTCCGAGGAAAGAACCACCAGGAGGTTCTGCCGGCCGCCCGCTGCCTTCTCCGCCGCGGCGACGAGGTCGGCCAGCTGCCGGTCGAGCCGTACCAGCGCGTCCTGCATCTCCCAGGAGTAGGGGCCGTACTGGTGGTACACGAGGTCGGTCGCGCTGAAGCTCACCGCGAGCAGGTCCGGCACGTCGTCCTTGCCCAGGCCCTCTCCCACGATGGCGGCCTTCGCCGCCTGGAGCAGCAGATCGTTCGCCAAGGGGGAGGAGGCGAAGGCGGCGTAGGAGGGAGGACCGGGCGACGGTGCTCCGCCCTTGAGCGAGTGCGGGAAGGTCCGGCCCATTCCGTAGGACGGGGCCTCGAACGGCCGGTCGTCGTCGCCCACGTACTGGGTGACGGGCAGCGCGAGGCTCCACTCGGTGCCGAAGGCCGCGTCGGGTAGACGCCGGTCGTTGAAGTTCCGGAGCCACGCCGGAAGCTCCTTCATGTACGCGGTCCCGGAGACCAGCCGCCCTACCTGCTCGTTGAACCAGAACGCCTGTCCCAGGCGGCCTGCCAGGGCGATCGCCGCACGCGCCTTTCCCGAGAGGGCGATGGCCTTGCCCCTCCCCGCGGTGAACAGTCGCAGGTGGTCGGCGAGGGTCTCGGCGAGCATCGGCTCCGGCGAGACGTCCTCCACGCCCACCGGTGCATCGAGCGTCGGGTGGCTGGCATCCCAGAACGCCGGCTCCTCCTTCCCGGTGGTCCGGTTCATCAGGCGGTTGCCCACCACGCCCGTCCGCCAGGGGTAGGCGCCGGTGGAGAGCACGCTGTGCCCCGGGGCGGTGGCCGCCAGCGCCTGCTGGTAGCGCACGTCCGGGTAGAAGGCGCCCCGCTCGATGAGCTGGGCGAGCCCGGCCTTGAGCTGCGGCCGCGAGCGGAGGAGCAGGTCGGTTCCCAGCGCGTCCACGGCGATGAACAGCGTGAGCCGGGGAGGCTTGGCGAGCGCGGGCGTGGCCAGCAGGACGAATGCGAGAGCGAATGCGCGGGTCATCGGGGAGCAGCGAAGTGTACGCCGGGCGGGAGGCGCTTCGTGACGCTTGTCGCGCCTGCATCCCGACGCCTACCGTGTCCGACAGGAGGGCACGGATGTTCCAGGCGCGGGTGCGTGTCATCTACGGCGACACCGACCAGATGGGGGTCGTGTACTACGCGAACTACCTCCGCTACTTCGAGCTCGCCCGGAGCGAGCTGCTTCGCGCCCACGGCAAGAGCTACCGCGAGATGGAAGTCGAGGGGTTCAGCTTGCCGGTGGTGGAGGCCACCTGCCGCTACCTGGCGCCGGCGCGCTACGAGGATCTCCTATCGGTGGGCGTGGAGGTTCCGGCGGTCAGCCGGGTGACGCTGACCTTCCGCTACCAGGTCACCCGGGAGGGAGAGTCCGAGCTGCTCTGCACCGGCAGCACCATCCACGCCTGCCTGGGAAGGAGCGGGCGACCAGCGCGGCTCCCGGACTGGGTGGCCGCGCTCGTATCCCCGTCCACCGCCTGACCGGAGCTCCATCGAACCGTCGCCTCCCTCCACCGGGCGGAGTACGGTCCGCCGCACCACGGGGAGGAGGACGTCGATGGATCGCAACCTGGCGCTGGAGGTGGTGCGCGTCACCGAGCTGGCGGCGATCGCCGCGGCCCGGCTGATGGGGAGAGGGGAGAAGAACCTGTCCGATCAGGCGGCCGTCGACGCCATGCGCCGCGCCTTCGACACGCTGCTCATCCAGGGCACGGTGGTCATCGGCGAGGGAGAGCGCGACGAGGCCCCGATGCTCTACATTGGCGAGAAGGTCGGCCGGTGGGGAACGGACGACCCGGGCATCGACATCGCCCTCGACCCTCTGGAGGGAACCAACCTCTGCGCCTACGGGCGGCCGGGGGCGATCGCGGTCGTGGCGCTCGCCGAGCGCGGCAAGCTGCTCAACGCCCCGGACACCTACATGGAGAAGCTCGCCGTCGGGCCGCAGGCGCGCGGTGCGATCGACATGCGGAAGACGCCCACCGAGAACCTGCGCTCCATCGCCCGGGCGCTCGAGCGCGATCCCGGAGACCTGACGGTGGTCATCCTCGACCGTCCACGGCACGAGGAGCTGATCCGCGAGGTCCGCTCCGCCGGCGCTCGCATCCGGCTCATCGAGGACGGCGATGTGGCGGGCGGCGTGGCCACCTGTTTCCCGGAGACGGGCGTGGACGTGCTGATGGGCATCGGCGGCGCACCGGAGGGGGTCATCACCGCCGCGGCGGTCAAGTCCGTCGGAGGCGACATGCAGGGCCGGCTCAAGCCGCGCAACGACGACGAGATCGCCCGGGCCCGGCGAATGGGGATCAGCGACCTGAACCGGGTCTACACCGCCGAGGAGCTGGCGCAGGGCGAGGTGATGTTCGCCGCCACCGGCGTCACCTCCAGCGACTTCCTCCGTGGCGTCCGCTTCTTCGGTGGTGGCGCGGAAACCTGGTCGGTGGTCATGCGGAGCAAGACCGGAACGATTCGCTACGTCCAGGCGCAGCACCGGTTCGAGAAGAAACCCGAGTACTTCTCCAGGCAGGCAGGAGGACGCTGAACATGCCCGCGGCCAGCCGGAGCATCGTCATCGACACGCCGCCCGAGCGGGTGTTCGACATCATCGTCGACTACGACCGCTACGCCGAGTTCCTCCCCGAGGTGAAGGAGACCCGGAGCCGGAACCGGAAGGGGAACGAGGTCGACGTGGACTACGGCATCGACCTGGTGAAGCGCATCCATTACACGCTCCACCACGTCGAGGACCGGCCGCGTTCGGTGCGCTGGACGTTCGTGAAGGGCGAGCTGATGAAGGACAACCACGGCCACTGGACGCTCGAGCCGACGCCCGACGGAAAGACGCGTGCGACGTACACGATCGAGGTGGGAGTGGGTCCCCTGGTACCGCGGTCCATCGTGAACGTGCTGGTCGACCAATCCCTCCCCAAGCTCCTGGAAGCATTCAAGAAACGAGCGGAGGCGCAGTAGCCCCGAGGTGTCCAGGAACGACGCTTGCTGGGGGGACCTCAGGCATTACAATGAGGGTTCAAGGCCGGCGCGTCGCAGGCCTCGTGGGAGACGCTGGAATGCTCGACAGCTTCGTCATCGACCAGGTCGGCCGCCGGGATCGGCGGGATGGCGACGAGCGCGAGCGACCGGCGGTGGAGCTGCCCCTTCCGGCTCCCGACGACCGCGAGCGCCCCGTGCGGCGCAGCGACGAGGACGGGCGAGACGAGAAGCCGAAGCGCGGCGTCGTCGTCATCGACCTCCGCCAGCTGCACTAGCGCAGGGCCGAGTCTGCGCGTCGCAGAGAGAGGATCGGCCATCGTAGCGCTCAGCACACCCCGGTCGAGGCACTAGGCCTCGGCCACCGACACCGGAGTGTCGTCGCCGTCCTTGCCCGCGCTCCCGCAGGGTGCGTACAAGACCCGGCCATGACGGAGATCATCGACATCGTCGCCCGGGAGATCCTCGACTCCCGCGGCAATCCCACCGTGGAGGTCGAGGTCACGCTGGACGGGGGTCACGTCGGCCGAGCGGCCGTCCCGTCGGGGGCGTCCACCGGTGCGCACGAGGCGGTCGAGCTGCGCGACGGCGATCCCGCGCGCTACGGCGGCAAGGGTGTCCGGAAGGCCGTGGCCAACGTCCGCGATGTCATCGCGCCCGTGGTGCTGGGGATGGACGCCCTCGACCAGGCCGCCGTCGATGCGCGGATGCTCGAGCTCGACGGTACGCCGAACAAGGGAAAGCTCGGCGCCAACGCCATCCTGGGAGTGTCCCTGGCCACGGCTCACGCGGCGGCGCACGCCACCGGCCTGCCCCTCTGGCGCTACGTGGGCGGGACCCAGGCGCGCACGTTGCCGGTCCCGCTGATGAACATCCTCAACGGCGGCGCGCACGCCGACACCCGCGTGGACTTCCAGGAGTTCATGATCGTCCCGGTCGGCGCGCCCACCTTCGCCGAGGCGCTGCGGATGGGAGCCGAGGTCTTCCACGCGCTGAAGAAGGGGCTGAAGTCCCGAAAGCTCGCCACCGGGGTGGGAGACGAGGGCGGCTACGCTCCCGACCTTCCCACCAACGAGGAAGCGCTGGTGCTCGTGACCGAGGCCATCTCCGGGGCCGGGTACGCGCCGGGCAAGGACGTCGCCCTGGCCCTCGACGTGGCGGCGACCGAGTTCTTCGACGGGAAGAGCAAGCGCTACACGCTCAAGGGGGAGGGCAAGTCGTACGACTCCCCCGGACTGGTGGGCTTCTACGAGCAGCTGGTTCGCAAGTACCCCATCGTCTCCATCGAGGACGGGATGGCCGAGGACGACTGGGAAGGGTGGGCGGCGCTGACCCGCACCCTGGGCGGTGGGGTGCAGCTCGTGGGAGACGACGTCTTCGTCACCAACGTGGAACGGCTGACCCGGGGCATCGACGCCGGGGTGGCCAACGCCATCCTGATCAAGGTGAACCAGATCGGCACGCTCACCGAGACCGTCGCCGCGGTCCGGATGGCGCACCGGGCCGGGTACCGCTCGGTGATGAGCCATCGCTCGGGGGAGACCGAGGACGTCACCATCGCCGACCTGGCGGTAGCGCTGGACTGCGGGCAGATCAAGACCGGCTCGCTGTCCCGGAGCG
>Ga0207674_10003084_pt1 | contig 20610 bp, 15 predicted proteins | sample KBSCornC72_FD_184303 | JGI IMG/M metagenome (GOLD analysis project Ga0207674, IMG submission 184303) | Corn rhizosphere microbial communities from Kellogg Biological Station, Michigan, USA - KBS Corn C7-2 (SPAdes) (version 2) | ecosystem: Host-associated > Plants > Roots > Rhizosphere > Soil ...
GTCGAACCGGACACCCGTGAAGTTGGTGTCCATGATGAAGTTGACGACGCCCGCGACCGCATCCGCACCGTAAACTGACGAAGCGCCACCGGTCAGCACTTCGACCCGCTTGATCAGCGACGACGGGATGATGTTCAAGTCGGCAGCCTGTGTCGTATTGTTCGGGTCACCCGGCGTCAGGCGACGGCCGTTGACCAGCGACAGTGTCCGCTTCGAACCCAAATAGCGAAGGTCGACTTCCGCCGTACCGGTCGCGCCGTTCGACATTCCCGAAGCCGCTGCCACGCCGGCTGACGGAAGCTGGCCGAGAAGGTCCTCGACGCGGGTCGTACCCGTGAGCTTCACGTCCTGGCTGGTGACCACGGTCACCGGCGCGGCCGAGGTCAGGTTCGGCTGCGGAATGCGCGTGCCCGTAATCACGATGTCCTGGCTCTTCTGGACGGGCGCACCTGTCGCAGAAGTGGACGGCGTCGGCTGGGCCTCCGATGGACCCGAGGGTTGAGTTACATCGGTCGGCGGAGCGTCTGCCGGTGGTGGCGGCGCGCTCTGCCCAAATGCCGGTGAAGCGAGCGCGCTCGCACTGAACAAAAGCGTCGTTGCAAGCAGGCGCTGACGAAAATCGATCATGGAATTCCTCCCCTTTCGGGAATTCGTCATCCACGATTGGCCGAGAGGGATTGAAGCCACTTGCGCGTAAAAGCGTGATTTCTGCAGGCGAGCGCGCTTGTTTGTGGACAAACGTCAAAATACTGCGGCCGAACGGCAATCGACAAAGGTCCTGGCGGAGATCATTCTGCCTTCGTGGCAGCCACCGTATTGCCTTTTGGCAACATTCACGTGCCCGAAGTCGCCGTCCACGACAGCGATGAACTGAAGCGCTCGCGCACGCGCGCGGCGTTAATCCTGACCCTCGCCTTCTGGATCTCCGGCTATTTCCTGCAGGTCCTCGCGACCGCTCTCGGCGGCAATGCGCATTTGCCCTCGATTGCCGCGATGCGCATCGCGACGACGGCAATCGGGCTCTGTTTTTGTTACGCGATCCACCTGCTTCTGGCGCACCCGAAGTTGTCGACGACCAAGCGGCGGCTGATCGCGTTGGCGATCGTCGCGCCGTTTCTCGCGGAAACCTATGCGTGGATCGCTTTTTTCGCCCTGGCGGTGGTTGATCCTACCCTCAGCCTCAAGAATTTTACCTGGGCAGCCGCCGTCCAGACGATCTCTTTCTGGACCTGGTTTTTTCTTGCGTGGGCCGGCCTCTATCTTGCGCTCACATATAGTTTCGACGTCCAGGAAGAGCAGCGCCGGTCAGCCGAGCTTCGAGAGCGAGCGCATGTCGCGCAGCTTCGTGCGCTGCACAGTCAGATCAACCCGCATTTTTTGTTCAACAGCCTCAATTCCGTCTCGGCGCTGATCCTCGACAAGAAAACGGACAAGGCTGACGAAATGGTGGTCAAGCTCGCGCGCTTCCTTCGGCTGGGCCTCGCGGCCGACCCAACCCGCAAGATCCCGCTCTCGCTCGAGGTGGAATTGCAGCGTTCCTATCTGGAAATCGAACAACTTCGCTATCCGGACCTGACAGTCGACATATCAGTCCCCGAAGAGGTCGAGGATGTTCGTGTGCCGGCACTCATCCTTCAGCCGATCGTCGAAAACGCCGTGAAGTATGGCGTCGCCGGCGCTCCCCCTCCGGCGGCCATCGCTATCAGCGCCTGGAGCGAGGATTCTCGTCTGTTCCTGCGGGTCACCGACTCCGGCAAGGGTAAGAAATCCCCGGGCGGGGCGGGAATTGGTCTCGCCAACATTCGGGAGCGGCTGAACCTGATCTATGGCGAGGATCGCACCGAACTTGTCGCTGGCCGCCGTCCGGATGACAGCTTCCAGGTCCAGCTAACCATGCCGATGAGGCCGTGATGCGACCGCTTCGGATCCTCACAGTCGATGACGAGATGCTGGCGCTGCGCCGCCTGCAGCTGTTGCTCCAGACCATTCCCCAGGCCGATCATGTAGGCGAGGCGAGCAGCTGCAGCGAAGCTCTCGCCAAGATTGACGCGTTGCGTCCCGACGTCGTCCTGCTCGACATCAAGATGCGAGACGGCAGCGGTTTCGAAGTTGTCGAGGCCGTGATGCATCGGCCGCAGCCGCCGACGTTCGTATTCGTCACGGCGTTCGACGAGTTCGCCGTAAGAGCGTTCGACAGCATGGTCGCCGATTATTTGCTGAAGCCCGTCGAGCGCAGCCGGCTCGTTCGAGCCCTCGAGCGGGTGAACGAGCAGCTCCGCTCGATCGACGCCCAGCAGCGGGTCGAGGAACTACAGCAGATCATTCGGAATCTTCGGGCCGCGCGCAATGAGGCTGAACAGTCATCCTACGAGCATGAATTCTGGTTGAGAGGTTCCGGTGGAATCGCCCGCGTTTCGGTCGACGAGATCGAGTGCGTCAGCAGCGAAGACGAATATGTCGCAATCCACACTCCGTCGGGGTCCCACCTGATGCGGGGCTCGATCCGGCAATTCTCCGAACGCGTCGAGCCGGAATTGTTTGTCCGGGTGCATAGGCGCTGGTTGGTGAAACGCAGTTCGATCACCGAATTGTGCACTCGGTCCGGGTCGGCGGAGGTCGTCCTTCGAGGCGGGCGCCGGCTGCCCGCCGGTCGCGTCTATCTGAAGGAATTGCGCAAGGTTCTTTACGGTGGCGGGCACGCGAACGGAAACCCGGCAGCCACGGCATCGAAACTCGCCACCTATCGCTGAAGCAATCTGCGTTCCCAGGTGAGCGCATGCGTCACGATCGTGTCGATATCGGCATGGTCGGGCCGCCAATCGAGCGTTTCGAGAAGGCGTGCGTTCGCCGCCACCAGCATCGGCGGGTCACCAGCTCGGCGTTCTCCCATCCTGCGCTCGACCGGTGCGCCGTTCACCCTGTCCACGGCGTCGAGCACCTCGAGCACCGACAGCCCCTTCCCGTAGCCGCAGTTGAGGACCAGATTCTCCTCCGGCCGCTCCACCAAATGCTCCAGCGCCGCGAGATGCGCGGCGGCAAGGTCGCTCACGTGGATGTAATCGCGAATGCAGGTTCCGTCGGGTGTCGGATAATCGGTACCGAACACATCGACATGGTCGCGCTTCCCGGCCGCGGCCTCGACGGCGACCTTGATCAAATGGGTCGACCCCTTGCCAAGCTGGCCCGATCGGCCCGCCGGATCCGCTCCCGCCACGTTGAAATAACGCAGCCCGCCATAATTGAAGGCATGCGCGGCTGCCGCGTCTTCGAGCATTCGCTCGGTCATCAGCTTGGAAGCGCCGTAAGGATTGATCGGCGCCTTCGAATCCTCCTCGTCGATCGGGACCCGCTCGGGCGCGCCATAGACCGCGGCAGTCGAGGAAAAGAGGATGTGCTTCACTCTGGCGTCGACCGCCGCCGAGATCAAGGCATGCGTCGCCACGGTGTTGTTGGCATAATATTTGAGCGGCTTCTCAACCGATTCCGGCACCACGATCGAGCCGGCAAAATGCATGATTGCGCCGATCCCCTGTTCGTCGAGGATGCTGTCGAGCAGGACTCGCTCGGCAATCGAGCCGTGGAAGAACGGGACGTCGTCCGGCACGACCTCCCGCGACCCGTTCGACAGGTCGTCGATCACCGCGACGGGCCAGCCGGCGTCCCTGAGAGCCAGCACCGCATGGCTCCCAATATAGCCGGCACCCCCCGTGACCAGGACTGGAACCTTGCTCATGCCCCTGGTTCGCTACCGGTCTCGGACGCCCCTGCCAAGGTTGCGGGCAAGCCAATTTCGGCTATCAGGCCCGCGAAACTCAGACAGTACAGAGTGAAGCGCATGGCAATTACGATTTCGAGTTCGTTCGACGCGGGGAACATCCGCGTCGTCAGCCAGGACGGCGATGGTTTCGATCTTGAGATCGTCAAGGACCATTTGTCCGACTTCTACCAATGGTTCTATTTCCGCCTTTCTGGAGCCGCAGGTCGCGAGGTTACGCTGCGTATCACCAATTGCGCCGGCTCCGCCTATCCCAACGGTTGGCCGGATTATAAAGGCGTCATGTCCCTGGACCGCGACGAATGGGTCCGGATTTCCGATACGAGCTATTCCGACGGCGTCCTCACCATGAAGCTGACGCCTCCGCAGGACCTGGTCTGGATCGCTTATTTCGCGCCTTATTCGATGGAGCGGCATCACGACCTCGTGACGCAGACGGCGGCGATCGACGGGGTCGGTTACAAGTCGCTCGGCAAGAGCCTGGACGGCCAGGACATCGACTGCCTCGAAATCGGCCAGGGCAAGCTCAACGTCTGGCTCTACGCCCGGCAGCACCCGGGCGAGAGCATGGCGGAATGGTGGATGGAAGGCGCGCTGGAGAAGCTGACCGACGAAGACGATCCGGTTGCGCGAGTGCTTCGCAGGGAGTGCAAGTTCCGCGTCGTTCCCAACATGAACCCGGACGGTTCGCGCCGCGGCCATCTCCGCACCAATGCCGCCGGAGTGAACCTCAATCGCGAGTGGCACGCACCTTCGGCCGAAAAGAGTCCCGAAGTGCTCTGCGTCCGCAACGCGATGGATGGGACCGGCGTCGATTTCGCAATGGACGTGCACGGCGACGAAGCAATCCCGGCGAACTTCCTCGCGGGCTTCGAGGGGATTCCGTCATTGGGCGAACGGCAACTGAAGCTTTTCAACCTTTTCGGCGAGACGCTCGAACGCCTGTCGCCCGACTTCCAGCGCGAGCAGGGCTATGAAGTCCCCGCTCCGGGGGAAGCCAATATGAGCATGTCCACGACCCAGCTCGCGGAGCGCTACGGCTGCGTGTCGATGACGCTGGAAATGCCCTTCAAGGACAATTTCAACCTGCCGGACGAGGTTTACGGCTGGTCTCCGCAACGGTCGAAATTTCTCGCTTTTGCCTGCCTTGACGCGCTTCACGCGATCCTGCCCGAACTGAAGGCTGCACAGGCCGAGCGCAGCAAATCCGCCAAGCAGACCGAGCCCGCCTGATGCCGACGCTCGTTCTCCTGCGGCACGGCCAGTCGCAGTGGAACCTCGAAAACCGCTTCACCGGCTGGTGGGATGTCGACCTCAGCGAAAAGGGAATCGGCGAGGCTCGCGCCGCCGGTTCGTTGCTTCGTGAAAAAGGACTGGATTTCGACTGCTGCTTCACCAGCGTTCTGACGCGCGCGATCCGTACCCTCCATCTCGTCCTGCACGAAATGGATCGGCTGTGGCTCCCGGTGGCCAAGGACTGGCATCTCAACGAGCGGCACTACGGAGGCCTGACCGGCCACAACAAGCAGGAGATGATCGAGCAAGTCGGCGCCGAGCAGGTCAAGATCTGGCGCCGGTCCTACGATATCCCGCCGCCGCCGCTTCCCGGTGACAGTCCATATGAGGTGAGCGCCGACCGCCGATACGCTGGCGTGGACGTGCCGCGCACCGAAAGCCTCAAGGACACGATCGCGCGCGTGCTTCCTTATTATGATGCCGAGATCGTACCGGCGCTGAAGTCGGGCAAGCGCGTGCTGGTGGCGGCGCACGGCAATTCGATTCGCGGTATCGAGAAGCATCTTTCGAACATCGGCGATGCCGACATCGTCGGACTCGAAATCCCGACCGGCCAGCCGATCGTGTACGAACTTCGCGACGACTTGACCGTCGAGCGGCGCTATTATTTGTCGGAAGGCTAAGCGGCGGCCTTACGGCGGTACATTTCCTCATCGGCGCGGGCCATGATCGTCTCCGGCTCGTCTTCCGGCCCGATCATTCCGACACCGATCGCGACGCTAAGCGGAAGAACGTCGCCATCGTGCGTAAAATCGCATCCCGCGATCATGTCGATCAATCGGGTTGCAGTTTCGTGTGCGCTCGGCTCGCTCGCATGACCCAGCAGGATCCCGAACTCGTCGCCTCCGATCCGTGCGACGACATCGCTTCGACGAACTCCGCCGACCAGCATTCCGGCAACCTGGATCAGTGCCTCGTCGCCGGCTTTATGACCGAAGCTGTCGTTGATCATCTTCAGGCCGTCGAGGTCGACGAACAGCATCGCCGAACTCTCTCCATAGCGCTTCGCCCGGTCGACCAGCCGCTCGAGCTCGCGCATGAACCCGCGCCGGTTGGGCAGGTTGATAAGCGTGTCCTGGTGCGCGAGGAGGTCGAGCTGCTCGACACGCTCCTCGAGCTGCGCGACTTGCCCGCGCAGGCGGCCGATCTCCGCCATCAGGCGATCGGTGTCCGAAATGTCGGTCACCTCGTCCGTCATGTCCTAATCAGCCCCCTGTTGGCCCGAAGGCATAGCGCGAATCCAAGTCCCTGAAAATGCGGCATATCGCATCGCCATTTGCTTGCCACGATTCTGCTCCTTAAACGATCGCGCTTCCATCACTGCATCAAGACGGGACAATGGCCGAGCCGCTGATCGGAATCATCATGGGCAGCAGCTCCGACTGGGAGACGATGCGCCACGCCGCCGACACGCTCGATGCTCTGGGCGTGCCGTATGAGAAGAAGATCGTCTCCGCTCACCGAACTCCCGCTCGGCTCTATGATTATGCCCACTCGGCGAAAGACCGAGGGTTGAAAGTCATTGTCGCCGGAGCTGGCGGCGCCGCTCACCTCCCTGGGATGACCGCATCGATGACCAGCTTGCCCGTCCTCGGCGTTCCCGTTGAAAGCCAGTCGTTGAAGGGCATCGATAGCCTCCTGTCCATCGTCCAGATGCCCGCGGGCGTACCCGTCGGAACATTGGCGATCGGCAAGGCTGGAGCCATCAATGCCGCATTGCTCGCGGCTGCGATCCTCGCGACCGGCGATCCGGATCTCGGGGCCCGCCTGGAACGCTGGCGGGAAGAGCAAACGGGAGCGGTGGCCGAAGCTCCGGAATGATCGTTCCTCCCGGCTCCACGATCGGAATCATCGGCGGCGGCCAGCTCGGCCGCATGCTTTCCATCGCTGCCGCCGGCCTCGGCTACAAATGCCACATCTTCGACCCGCACGATCATCCTTGCGCAGCCGATGTGGCAGCTCGGTTCACTCAGGCTTCCTTTGGCGATGACGGCGCGCTCGCCGCGTTCGGCGACTCGGTCGACGTCGCGACCTATGAATTCGAAAATCTTCCGGTCGAGGCGCTGAAGGTGCTGGACGACAAGCTGAAGCCGGGCGTCAAGTCGCTCGCGATCGCGCAGGACCGGGCGCGGGAGAAACAATTCATCGAGACCGCAGGCGCGCGCGTTGCGCCATGGCGCAGCATCGAGTCGCTCGACGACGTCCGCTCCGCGGTGGCCGAGATCGGAACGCCATTGGTGCTCAAAACCGGCCGCTATGGATATGACGGCAAAGGGCAGGCCTGGGTCCGTTCGGCCGATGAGATCGAGTCCGCCTGGTCCGCCATTGGACAGGAGCCCGCGATCGCCGAGGCGGGTATCGATTTCTTCGCCGAATTCTCGGTGATTCTCGCCCGCTGGCCCGATGGAAGCCACGTGTTTTGGGACTCGCCCGAGAACAGGCATCGCGACGGCATCTTGCGCGTCTCGACCGTGCCTTGCAGCGCAGATGTTCGCTCGCAGCTTGCGGAAGCGCAGGCGGGGGCAATTCGCATGGCAGAAGCGCTTGGCCACGTGGGCGTCCTCACGGTCGAATTCTTCGCCAGCGCCGACGGCCCGCTCGTCAACGAAATCGCTCCGCGCGTGCACAATAGCGGGCACTGGACGATCGAAGGCGCGGTGACGTCTCAGTTCGAGCAGCACATCCGGGCAATCTGCGATCTGCCTGCCGGTTCAACGGCGCTAACGGGCCTTTCGGCGTCGATGGAAAATCTGATCGGCGACGAGGTCGATCGCTGGCCGGAACTGGTCGCTGAGTCGGGTGCTCACGTGCATATTTATGGCAAGGGCGACTCTCGTCCTGGCCGAAAAATGGGGCATGTCAGCCGGATCATAGCGCCCACCTAATGGCAGCTAATCCAAACAAAATCAGCACGATGTCAGCAACTTAACTATCGATAACCTAAACGTCGGCTTATTGACTCTTTGTTAACCGAAGTTCAAACCGCCGCTCTTAACAAGCAGGGGGTTAAGATGGCTACCGCTGTCTCCAACAATCGTAAGATGATTCTCACCACCGTGGGCGTGCTTGCGTTCGGTGTTGCGGCCTACGGACTTGGGCGGGTTTATCCGCCCCTCGGGCCGAGTGCCGGCACGGTTGGTCCGGCGCAGCGTTATGTTCAGAGCCAGGTTGGCGAAGGCGATGTCACCCTTGGTGATACGTCCGTTCCTGAACTGATGCAGACCGACGCGTTCGAGCTGATGGTGCATGACGCGAACTTCCGCGCGCTTGCCGCCAGCCCCGGCTTCTCGGCCTTGGCCGGACAGCCGCAAGTGATGGCCGCGTTGATGTCCAACCCGAAGAACTTCAGCGCTCTTGCCGCCAATCCGTCGGCATTCGCCAATCTCGCCAGGGCCGCACAAAGCGCCTCTGCTCTCGGGCCTCAGGCTCAGGCCGCCAGCGCTTCGTTGATGAACGCGGTCGCGGGCCATCCCGCGGCTCTTCAGGCGCTCGCTTCGCATCCTGAAGCGCTGTCGGCGATCCTGCAGAATCCGTCGAACTTCGCGCATTTCGCCCAGAACGCCAACGCGTTCCGCGATGCGGTGTCGAAGGCTTCCTCGGACGCGCATCTGGCGACCAACGCTTCGGCCTTCGGAAAGCTGGCCAGCGACAATGCCGCGATGTCGGCGATCCTCGCGGATCCAAAGGTGTTCAGCGCTCTTGCAGCCAATTCCGCGGGATTCAGGGGCCTTGCCGGCCACCAGCAAGCTCTGTCCGCGGCAGTGAACAGTGCCGCGAGTGCAGCTCACCAATTGCAGTCTGCCGGCGTGTCGAACTCGGCCCTGGCGGCGATTGCCCAGAATGGATCGGCTTTCGCCCTCCTCGCCGGACAGCCCAAGGCCCTGTCGGCAATCGCGGCGCACTCGGCGGCCTTTGCGGCGCTCGCCGGGCATCCGCAGGCGCTGCAGGCGATCCTGGCGAACGGCTCATCGTTCAGCAGCTTCGCGAACAATGCGAGTGCGTTTCATAATGCGGCGTCAAAGGCTGCGGCCGACGCGCGCATGGCGAGCAGCGCGGCGGCGTTCCAGAAGCTTGCCGGCGACAATTCGGCGATGTCGGCGCTTGCCGCCGATCCGAAGGTCTTCTCTTCGATCGGCAACAATGCGCTCGCCTTCGCCAGCCTGGCGAGCAACGCGAGCATGTTCAATTCGGCTTTGATGTCGACGATCGGCAACAACGCGTCATCCTTCTCGAAGATGGCGAGTAACGCTTCTCAGCTGAATGCGGCATCGCAGGCCCTGCAGGCCCTGAATGCCCAATCGCTGGTCGCGACAGCTTCGGCGGCGGGCAAGCTCAACGCGGCGGCGTCCCAGGCAATACTCGCCAATCCGCAGGCCTTCTCGGCGATGGCGGCCAATCCGTCGGCTTTCGCTGCCGTGAGCAACCAGTCGGCGGCTCTTGCGACGCTCTCGTCGAACCAGAAGGCGTTGGCGGCTTTGGCGGCACAGCCGAATCTCGCGGCGCTGATGGCGAATCCGAGCTTCTCGGCCGCGCTGAACCAGGCCGGAGTGTCGCAGGCGCAGTCGCAATCGCACTCCGACTGACGCAGCGGTCGGGGGGCCGTTGTGACGTACAAGCTTAAAGGGCGTCAGCGTGCTCATGGCACGCTGGCGCTCATTCTTGCCAGCTGTTCGACGACAGCTCTCGCCCAGACCCCGGCACAGCCGCCGCCACCTCCCCCTCCGGCGGACACGACGACGATCGTGGAAAAGCCCGAGGCCGTTCCGCCCCAGCCGACAGAATCACCACCGGCCGAGCCGGTCACTCCATCGCCGGACAAGCCCACTGCACCGGAACAGAAGACCGAGCATGTTCCTCAGGATGCGTCCGGCTTTCACCTGTCGACGCTTGAGACTAAAAATCTCGATCTTCTCTATATCGATCCGGTCCAGACCTACCTGACGCCCTACCTCGGCCGGGCGTTCGAGAATGCGCTCGCTTTCCACAAGAAGGAATTCCACTGGACCCCCTGGGAGCCGACGACCGTCCTGCTCAAGGACTTCTCCGACTATGGAAACGCCGCGGCGCTGGCGAGCCCAAGCAACATGGTCCTGCTCGACGTCGCTCCGCTGTCGCTCGCGATGGAGACTTTCTCGCCCGGCGAGCGCTTCTTCACGCTTAACAATCATGAGCTCGCGCACGTCGCTGCGATCGACGTCTGGAACAAGCACGACGCCTTCTGGCGACATTTCCTCGGCGGCAAACCGGTGCCGCTTCAGAAGCATCCGGAATCGATCCTCTACAATTTCCTCACAAGCCCCAGGAACCTCACGCCGCGCTGGTACATGGAAGGCAGTGCCGTCTTCTTCGAAACCTGGATGGCCGGCGGCCTCGGACGGGCCCAGGGCGGCTATGACGAGATGGTGTGGCGCGCCAAGATCCGCGACAATCTCAGGATCTTTTCGCCGCTCGGCCTCGAGAGCGAAGGCACGCAGGTCGATTTCCAGGTCGGGGCCAATTCCTACCTCTATGGCACGCGATTCTTCTCTTATCTGGCCTATACCTATGGCGTGGACCGAACGGTCGAATGGCTTCGCCGTTCGGAGGATTCCAAGGCATTCTATTCCAGCCAGTTCCAGCATGTGTTCGGCAAGCCGCTCAATACCGTCTGGAATGACTGGATCGGCTTCGAACATCGATTCCAGCAACAGAATCTGGCGGACCTCGCCAAATATCCGCTGACCGAGGTCAAGCATCTCAGTCCGCGCGGATTGGGTTCGATGTCGCGCGGCTTCGTCGATGAGAAGACGAACAGCCTCGTCGCCGCTTTCCGCTATCCGGGCCGCATCGGATTCCTCGGGCGGATGGACCTTTCCACCGGCAAGGTCACGCACCTTACCGACCTCGACGGGATGATGCTTTACAAGGTGACGACGCTCGCCTTCGATCCCGACAGCCGCACCGCTTTCTACACCAACCAGAATTACGCCTATCGGGACATCAATGCGATCGACATCGACACCGGGAAGAAGCGCCGATTGCTGACCGATGCCCGGATCGGCGATCTCGCGTTCAACCGTGCCGACAAGAGCCTTTGGGGCATACGTCACCAGAACGGCTACGTGACCCTCGTCAGGATCCCCGCGCCCTACACCAGCTTCAATCAGGTCAAGACGTTCCGCTATGGCGAGATTGTCTGGGACCTCGACGTTTCGCCGGACGGCGAGCTCGTCTCCGCCTCCCACAGCACCGTCGACGGCAAGCAATCGCTCCTGGTGTGGAAACGCTCCGACCTCGATCAGGGCGACACCGACGATCCCGTCACGACCCTGTCACTCCCGCCGGCGACTCCGGAGATGTTCACCTTCACTCCGGACGGGAAATACCTGCTCGGCAATTCCTATTACACCGGCGTGTCCAACGTCTTCCGGCTCGACATCGCGACCGGCAAATATGACGTTCTGACCAACGCCTCGACCGGCTTCTTCCGGCCGCAGCTCCGCCCGGACGGCTCGCTGCTCGTCTATGATTACACCGGTGAGGGCTTCAACCCGTCGATCATCCAGCCGCAGGTTCGCGAGGATCTTTCGAACGTGCGCTTCCTCGGCACGGAGGTCATCAACAAGCGCCCCGAGCTCAAGCAATGGGGGGTCGGGTCACCGGCCAAGATTCCGCTCGACGACCTCATCACCGCACGCGGCACCTACGATCCGATGAAGCGCATGCGCTTCGACGCGCATTATCCGATCACGTCGGGTTATGATCAGTCGCCCGCGTTCGGCTATTATTTCCACATCGCCGATCCGCTGCAGTTCCGGCAGTTCAGCGCGAGCCTCGCTTATTCTCCGTTCAAGAAGGTGAAGGGCGGCGAGAAATTCCACGTCAACCTGGAATATCAGACGCCGAACTGGAAGCTCACCTATTGGCACAACCTCTCGGACATCTATGACCTTGCCGGGCCGGTGCTTCGCAGCCGCAAGGGCGACGCCTTCATTGCCAGTTACTCGAAGCCCCTGATCTACGATCCGCCGCGCCAGCTCGACGTCTTCGGTTCCGCCTCGGCCTTCTTCGGACTCTCGCAATTGCCGAGCGCGCAGAACATCGCGAGCCCCAAGGACCTCCGCTCGGCAGAGATCGGGCTTCGCTATACGAACACGACTTCGTCATTGGGCGGCGTCGACCATGAAAAGGGCATAGCCGGAAGGATCGCCGCCGCGACCGACCAGGCCGAGGGCGAATGGTATCCCAAGCTCTACGGCGGCGTGGATGTCGGCACCGCCCTGCCCTGGCACAACAGCTCGGTCTGGCTCTACGCCCAGGCCGGGATCGTCGGCGGAAAGCGCGAGAGTCCGCTCGCCGCCTTCTACTTCGGCTCGTTCCGCAACAATTACGTCGATGACCGCGCCGTGAAGCGCTACCGCGAGATGGAGAGCTTTCCCGGCTTCGAGATCGACGAGATCGCAGCGCGCCGCTTCGGCAAGGTCACCGGCGAGCTCAACATGCCGCCGATCCGCTTTGCCGAGCTCGGCGCTCCCGCTTTCTACCTGAGCTATGTCCGTCCGGCAGTTTTCGCGGGAGCCATGGCGACCGGCGACCCGGCGGGGCACGGCCACCATTATTTCGATCTCGGGGGTCAGCTCGACTTCAACTTCACGGTGGCCCTCAGGCTGCCGATGGTCTTCTCCGTGGGTGCCGCAGGCGGCTGGGCCGACGGCCATTATCGGAAGACCGAGTTTCTTGCGTCCCTCAAAATCATGTAATCAGGCACGATGATCGACCAGGCAGCACATTGGGGCGTCGCCCTTATCCCGGTCCTCATCCTGCTCGCGATTTTCGTCTGGCTCGACGCGTTCAAGCTGATGAACATGCGCGAGATCCTTTTCCTGTTGGTTTGCGGAGGAATCGGAGCGCTCGCCTGCTGGCCGATCAGCGGCCGAATGCTCGACGCCTTGCCGATCGGCTTTTCCAATTACAGCCGCTTCGTCGCGCCTTGGATCGAGGAGGCTGTGAAGGGCCTGATCGTCATCCTGCTCTTCCGCTTCAACAGGATCGGCTACAAGCTCGACGCCGTCATTTCCGGCTTCGCAATCGGCGCCGGCTTCTCCGTCGTCGAGAACATCTTCTACCTCGTTCGCCTGCCCGATTACGGCACCGGCACCTGGCTGGTGCGCGGCCTTGGAACCGCGGTGATGCACGGGACAACTCTCGCGATCCTCGCGGCGACCGCGCATGAATTCGCCGAGCGCGAGACTCGCGAAGCCTCGAGCGACTTCGAGTTCAACATCTTCTGGTTCGTCCCCGGCTATTTGATCGCCGTCGCCATCCACACGACCTTCAACCAATTCCCGGAGCATCCGCTGACCGCCATGATGGGCGCGATCATGTTCGCGCCGCTGGCGATCCTGGGCATCTTTCATTTCGGCACTGCGGAGGCCGAGCGATGGCTGAGCGTCGAGCGCGCAGAGCACAAGGCCCAGCTCGATGTGCTGAAGGCAGGCAAGTGGCCCGACAGTCCCGCCGGCAACAAGATTGCGGCGCTGGCCGAACGGCTCGGCCCTGAGTCCGCCGAGCGCATCCGCCGCTATTGGCAGCTCAAGGCGTTTCTCGTCGGCGAAGCCGAGGAAACGCTGATGGAGGAAGCCGCGGGCGATGCCGAATATGATGCGAAGGAGATCCGCTCGGCCTTGCTTGAGCTGGAAGGCCTTCGCCGGGCGCTGGGCAAGAGCACGTTCACCGCTATGAACGCGCTCCTGCCATTCAGCCGCAACGACGAGTGGGAAGTCTCCGAGCTACGCCAGCGCCTGCGCCAGGACGCTTAGGGCGCTTCCACGACTTCGATCGGCAGTCCGAGTTTCTCGAGCTGAGGCCGGACCTTCGCCGCATCGCCCACCACGATCCAGGTGAACGCCTTCGGATCGATCACGCTGCGCGCGGCCTTGTCGAGTGTCGCCTGGGTCTGGGCCCGATATTCCGGCGCCAGCGTCTCGTAATAATTGTCGGGCCGATCGAAGAGGTCCATCGCCATCAGCGCGTTCAGCACGGTGTCGGAAGTCTCGAACCGTCCGGGCAGCTGGTTGATATTGTTGGCGATCGTGCGCTGAAGCTCTTCTTCCGTGACTCCCTGCGTCGTCAGGAACTGGCCGATCTGGCTATTGAGCTCGGCGAGCGCTTCACCCGTCTTGTCCGCCTGCACCGGAGCGGAAATGACGTAGGATACCCCATTCTCCAGATAGCTCGGGCGACCACTGACGCCATAGGACCAGCCCTTGCTTTCGCGCAGGTCCATGTTGAGCCGCGACAGGAAAGTCCCGCCGAGCACGTCATTGGCCGTCGACAAGGGTATCACGTCGCCGCGCGGATCCACCGGGATGAGCTGCCCGCCGAGGATGCTCGACTGCGGAGCCCCGGGACGATTGACGAGCAGGATCTTCTGGGCAGCAGGACGCGGCGGGGGTGCGGTGAAGGTCTTGGTGCCCTTCGGCGTCGCCGGAGCTGTCCAGTTGCCGAAACGCGCCTCGAGCAAGGGCTTCACTTCGCCTAGCGGCAGGCTCGAAACGATGAAGATCTTCACGTCGTCCGGCCGGATCCAGCGCTTCTGGAAGGCCGCGAGATCGTCGCGCGTGAACCGCGCAATCGCCTTCGGATCGCCGCCCGCCGGGCCGCCGTACGGGTGGGCCGCACCGTAGAGCACCGTCGGAAGCAGCCGCGATCCCACACGCGTCGGATCGCGCTGGAATTGCGCGATACCGGTCAGCGTCTGCGACTTCACGCGATCGACGTCCGCCGGAGCGAAGGCCGGATTGCGCACCACGTCGGTCAGCAGGTCGAGCGACGGCGCCAGGTTGGGCGACAGCGCCGACAGGACGGCGAACGACCGGTCGGCCGAATTGCTCGTGCTGACATCGGCGCCGAGCGTCTCTTCCGTCTCCGCGATCTGCTGCGACGACAGCGAGGTCGTGCCCTCGTCCATCAGGTTCATCGTCAAGGCGGCGAGACCCCGCGAATCCGGCGTGTCCGCCGCCTCGCCGGCGTCGAACACCAGCGCCATCTGCGTCAGCGGCACGGCAGCGCGCTGAACATATTCAATCGGGATACCGTTCGACAATTGCGTGTGCTCGATCGTCGGGAAATCGAGCGCGGCAAGTTCGCCAACCGGCGGCAGCTGGCGGGTCGGCTTGACCGCAACGTCACCTTCCGGGCTCGCCTTGCGCGCCGGCGGCGCGGCCTTCGCTTCGGCATAGGCGTCCCGCGGGCCGGGCGTCATGATGATCGTCAGAGCAGGACGACGGAGCCACTGCTGCATCGTCGTGCGTACCGCCGCCGGCGTGATCGCCGCATATTGAGCGAGCGTCCTTTTGTAGAAATTGCTGTCGTGCGCATAGGTCTCCCCTTCAGCGAGGGTCACCGCCTTGCCGCCGAAGCCGCCAACCTGCTCGAGCCCGCGGATTCGTCCCGACACTTCGCTCATTACCGCGCGCTGGACTTCGTCCTTCGTCGGCCCTTTCGCGATATAGTCGGCCATGATCTCGTCGAGGCGTTTCGACACCAATTTGGGATCGATGCCCGGCTTCACCGTGGCGGTAACCGAGAAGATCCCTGCCCGCTGCAGCGGGGTCAGGCCCGCCGTCACTCCGACCGCGATCTTCTCATTGCGCACGAGCGCGTTGTCGAGCCTCGAGCTGGCGAGTCCGCCGAGCACAGAGCCGCCGATGTCGAGCGCCGCCAATCGCCTGTCCAGCAGGCCGGGCACCGCCCAGTAACGCTGGATGATGGTCGCCGCGACATTATCCTTCATCACGATTGTCTTGGCTTTGGCGAGCGTCGGGACGGTCGCCATCGCCGGGTTGTTGACCGGCCCACGGCCAATGTCGCCGAAGTATTTCTCGACCAGAGGCTTCACACGCTCCGGTGTCACGTCACCGGCGACGACCAGCACCGCATTGTTCGGACCATAGCGGTTGCGGAACCACTGCTTCACGTCGGCCAGGCTGGCCTCGTCGAGGTCCTGCATCGAGCCGATCGTGGTGTGATGATAAGGATGGCCGGCAGGAAAGAGATTGCCGAACAGGGCATATTGCACGAGCCCGCCCGGACGGCTGTCGCCCTGCCTCTTCTCGTTCTGGACGACTCCACGCTGGTTATCGAGCACCGCTTGGGTCACCGCGCCGAGCAAATGCCCCATGCGGTCGCTTTCCATGAAGAGCGCCCGCTCGAGCGCTCCGGTCGGAACCGTCTCGAAATAGTTGGTTCGATCGAAGGAGGTGGTGCCGTTATAGTCGGTGGCGCCGATCTGCTGCAGGTAGGTGAAATAGTCTCCGGGCAGGTCTTCGCTGCCGTTGAACATCAAATGTTCGAACAAATGCGCGAAGCCGGTCTTCTTCGCCGGTTCGTCCTTCGATCCGACATTGTACCAGACACTGACCGCGGCAACCGGGGCCTTGTGATCCTCATGGATAATGACGGTCAGGCCGTTCTTCAGCCTGTAGACCGTGTGCGGGATCGACACCTTCTGCACCAGCACCGGCATCGGCACCGACTTTCCGATCGGCGCGGCGGCGAGGGACGGCGGGGTCAGGACGGTCGCTGCAAAAAGGAGCGCGGCGCTGCTCAGATGGCGCATCGGCTTTCAATCTCCGGCTGAATGGGAATCGCTTCGGGGCGACCTTAACGACTGTTGCTCCTCATGCAACCGCGGTCGACGGAAGTGCCTGATTTTTCGATGAATTGCAGCGAAAACCTCAAACCAGCGGTTCACCTTCGGGCGCTCCGCGACCGAGCTTGTCGGGTAGCGCCTCGCCTTTCGGAGTGAAATCGAGCGACACCGAATTGATGCAGTAGCGCTGCCCCGTCGGCGGCGGCCCGTCGGGGAAGACATGGCCCTGGTGCGCCCCGCAGCGCGCGCACACGATCTCCGTCCGGATCATCCCATAGCTGTCGTCATGGACATATTTCAGATGATCTTCGCCGAACGGCTCGGTGAAGCTCGGCCAGCCCGTCCCGCTTTCGAATTTCGATCCGCCCTTGAACAGGGGCAGCCCGCAGAGGCGGCAGGTGAACACGCCCTCTCGCTTCTCGTCGAGGAAGACGCCGCAGAACGGCGCTTCGGTGCCATGTTCCAGCAGGACGTGCCGCTCTTCGTCGGTAAGCTCATCGGCAAGTGCACGGAACTGGCCTTCCGTCGGCGGCGTGAGATCGAAATGAAGCGCGGTCGTCTCTTGCATGGTGCGACTCCTTCACGCGGCCTTTAGCGCCGGAAGCGGGTCGGCAACCAGCGGATGTTGCAAAGCCAGTCGCGGCCCCCGCGATTACGACTGAACCCGCCAGTTCGCCGCGGAAATGCCGACCACGACCAGGACAGCCATGGCGATCAACGCGCGCAACAAGGACCCACTGGCGACCCAATAGAAGAATGCCGCGACGATCGCCGAAGCCGGAATCGTGATGATCCAGGCGATCATCACATTCCCGGCGACGCCCCAGCGAACCGCGGAGGCGCGCCTGGCCGCGCCCGCTCCAATGACGCAGCCGGTGATCGTATGCGTGGTCGAAACTGGGATCCCCAAATAGGAGGCAGCGAAGAGCATGACCGAGCCTCCCGCCGACGCGGAAAAGCCCTGGTGCTGGTTCAGTTTCGTAATCCGGGTGCCCATCGTTTCGATGATCCGCCAGCCGCCCGTCAACGTGCCGAGGCCGATCGCGACATAGCAGCTCAAAGCGACCCAATGCGGGACCGCGAATTTCCCGTGAAGGTAGCCCGTCGAATAAAGCAGCACGGTAATGACGCCCATCGTCTTCTGCGCGTCGTTGAGCCCGTGACCGAGCGAATAAGCGCCGGCGGAAACGAGATGGAGTCCGCGAAAGCCGCGCTCGGCACCGCGCGCGCTCGCCCGCACCCCCAGCCAGCTGGTGACGAGCATGATCAGCATGGTGAGCATGAGGCCGAGCGTCGGGGAAAGAACAATGGCGATCAGGGTCTTGTTGAGCCCGGCCCACTGGATTCCGCCGATCCCGGCATGCGTCACGCCCGCCCCGATGATCCCGCCGACGAGCGCGTGGCTCGAGGATGACGGTATCCCCTTCAGCCAGGTGACGACGTTCCAGAACATCGCGCCCACAAGCGCGCCGAACACGACCGCGGGCGTGATCAGGTCCTTGTCGATCAGGCCTTTGCCGATCGTGTCGGCCACCTTGTGAAGCGCGGGCCATTGCAGGGCCAGGAAGTAGGCCGCGAAGTTGAAGAAGGCGGCGAAGCCCACCGCCATGACCGGGCTCAGCAAGCGCGTGGCGACGACGGTTGCGATCGAATTGGCCGCGTCGTGAAGGCCGTTCAGGAAATCGAAGGCGAGCGCGACGACGATGAGCCCGACGAGCAGCGGGAATGCGAGCTCGTGCATTCAGGGCTCAAACCGGTGACCGACGAGAGCCGTGACATGGCTCCTGCCGGATGCCGGGGTAGGAGAGGGGCGAAGGGCGGGCCGGTTGGCCCCCGGCCGAGTGCTCCTGGCCCTACGCATGATCGATGACGATGCCGTCGATCTCGTTCGCGACATCCTCGAACGCATCGGCGATCCGCTCGAGATGCTTGAAGATTTCGCGGGCCACGATGAACTTCATGGGCTGGTCGGGGGAATAGCGCTCGAAGGCTTCCTTGAGCCCGGCGGCGTGCACTTCGTCGGCCTTGCTCTCGAGCTGCACCAGTTTCTCGGTCAGCTGGTGGATGCGCGGGCCGTTGCGGCTGATGTTGCGCAGCAGCGGCATGCATTCGGCGGTGAGGTCGGCGGCTTCCACGATCATTTCGACCATCTGCTTCATTCCAGGCTCGAAGCCCTGAAGCTCATAGGTATCGACCGCTCTCGCCGTATCCTGCATTTCGTCGACCGCATCGTCCATCGCCGCGATCAACGAGGTGATCGCCCCGCGGTCGAAGGGCGTCAGGAAGGTCCGGCGAACGCTGATCAGCACCTGGCGGATGATCGCGTCGGCTTCATGCTCGCGCGATTCGACTTCGGCGATCTGCGCCTTGTTGGGCTTGCCGCCGTCGATGAGCTTGGACATCGCGCCGGCGGCCCCGACGATCGATCTCGCATGCGCCTCGAACATTCCGAAGAAGTCGCCCGTCCTCGGAAGCACGCGCTGAAACCAGTTGAACATGTCGGCCCCTGTCATCCCCTAGCCGGAATGTGACAGTGACATGACAGGCTTTTCGCCGAGCGCAAGGGCGCGGCCCGCCATGAGGCCCGACGCGGCGAGCGTACGCAGCTCAGCTATGATGGCGACGGCCGACTGCAATGTTCGGCGGTGCGCATGAACCCGGCCATCTACGGCTCGCTTCCGTCCGACGCCTGCACGCTCGGCACGGCTGGCAGCGATGGTCCGGACCGGATCAGCAAGAGCATCTATGACGATGCCGGCCAGGTCACGCAGGTCCAGGTCGCGGTCGGAACCACCGACGCAGCCAACGAGCGAACGCTCACTTACTCCAGCGACGGCGACCTCGCGACTCTGAAGGACGCCGAAAACAACCTCACCACCTATGAATATGACGAATATGACCGGCTGAAGAAGACTCGGTTCCCCAGTCCGACCAAGGGTTCGGGCACCAGCAGCACGACCGATTATGAGCAGCTCGGCTATGACATCCGCTCGAACGTCACGTCGCGGCGCCTGCGCGATGCCACTTCGATCGCGTTCACCTATGACAATCTGAACCGCGTCACGCTGAAAGACCTTCCGGGAACCGAGCCCGACGTCACCTACGCCTACGATAACCTCAACCGCCTGACCTCGGCGAGCCAGACCGGCAATAATCTGTCCTTCACCTACGATGCGCTGAGCCGCAACCTGACCCAGGTTGGGCCTCAGGGAACGGCCACCTCGGCTTGGGACCTTGCCGGACGGCGAACCCAGCTCACCTATCCGGGCAGCGGCCTGTACGTGAATTACGATTATCTGGTCACCGGCGAGACGACCAAGATCCGCGAGAATGGCGCTTCTTCGGGCGTGGGTGTGCTGGCGACCTATGCCTATGACGATCTCGGCCGGCGCACGAGCCTGACATTCGGCAATGGCGCGGTTCAGAGCTACACCTTCGATCCGGTCTCGCGCCTTGCCTCGCTGAGCAACGACCTCAGCGGAACCACCAACGACCTGTCCGTCACCTTCGGTTACAATCCGGCGAGCCAGATCAATTCGACCGTCCGCACCGGCGACACCTACGCCTGGACCGGTCATTACAACGAGAACCGCAACTACACGGCGAACGGCCTCAACCAGTACACCGCCAGCGGGAGCATCACGCCGACCTACGACAGCAAGGGCAATTTGACCTCGGCGGGAACGACGACCTACGGCTACAGCTCGGAAAGCCTGCTGATCTCGGCGACGGGCGGAATCACGCTCGGCTACGATCCGGCGATGCGGCTGTATCAGCTCGCGACATCATCGGCGACGACCCGCTTCGCCTATGACGGGCTCGCGCTGATCGCCGAGTATGACGGTTCCAACGCGATCCAGCGACGCTACGTCTTCGGGCCTGGAACCGACGAAGCCATCGTCTGGTA
>Ga0207674_10003086_pt1 | contig 20587 bp, 16 predicted proteins | sample KBSCornC72_FD_184303 | JGI IMG/M metagenome (GOLD analysis project Ga0207674, IMG submission 184303) | Corn rhizosphere microbial communities from Kellogg Biological Station, Michigan, USA - KBS Corn C7-2 (SPAdes) (version 2) | ecosystem: Host-associated > Plants > Roots > Rhizosphere > Soil ...
GCCGTATCTATCAGCAGACCTTCATCGACACGTACACGAAGGTGGCGATGGCGAAACTCTATGACCGGAAGAATGCGCTGGTGGCGGCCGACATGCTGAATGACCGGGTGGTGCCATTCTTCGATGCGCAGCAGGTGCCGCTGCTCCGCATTCTCACCGATCGCGGCACGGAATATTGCGGCCAGCGGGAGCATCATGAGTATCAGTTATACATGGCGATCGAGAATATCGACCACACGAAAACGAAGGCCCGCTCTCCGCAGACCAACGGCATCTGCGAGCGGTTTCATCGAACCATGCAGGAGGAGTTTTATGCTGTGACCTTCCGTAGAAAGTTATACAACAGTTTGGCAGCCTTACAAGACGATCTTGATCAATGGATGGAATATTACAACTACCAGCGGTCTCACAGTGGAAAGTATTGCTTTGGCAAAACACCCATGGAAACTTTTAACGAATCTGTTACCTTAGCGAGACAGAAGATGCTGGATCGTCTTCCCCCAGCAGCTTAAATATATCCTGACCCTATAAAACTAAAAATCCCTTTTTGTCAGATCAAATAGTGACTATTACACTTCAGAGTTCGAAGGCTTTAAACTTTTCAGAGACCCCACTTATTTACTGACACTATCCTTTACGACTATTTTCCCTTTCATTACCACATGAATCGCACAGTAATAGTTTGAACTTTTTTGAGCGACGAGCATCCAATCTTCTCCGCCAGGGATCGCTCCGGAGGTCCAGGCCTTGCCGTCCTCGGTTACGCAGTGACCGACCATATCACGGTTCACAAAGATCACCCGATCCCCCTTCTTTACAACAATGGAGTCGGGAACGAACTTCATGTCCTTTATTTCCACCGTGTAAATGTCCGGTTCCTTAGGCCGAACCACCGGAGCTGGCTTCTCCTTCCCCGCATCGGAAGAGCACCCATTCAAAGCCGGTGCCGAAACAACCACCACAGCCGAAACAACCAAACAACGCCACGCAAACCTTAACGTTCTCATCCTATTTCAGGTTTGATTGCACCATCTGCGCATGAGCCAGGTGCGTCTTTAACGCGGGGACCACCTTTTGCAGCAGCTGCTTCAGCTCGGCATTTTGAGCCTGCGGTATCAGAACACCCTCCACGGTGGAAATGACAGCTTTATGATAGGCAACCTCGTTATCGATATACGTTTTATCAAAGGCCTTGTCGGAAACTGCCTCCAGCGCCTTCTTTTCTTTCGCCGCACCGGCAAGCAGTTTTTTACTCACCGCATTGTCCTTCGGTGTAACATTCAACTTTTTGACTAAGGCGACCGCTTGCGCGATCACGGCTTTATGGTCGTTGGACATGGTCTGCGCGAATTTCAAGACCTCCGCGTTCTTTGACCTTTTCTGGGCAATTTCTGCATACCCAATGTCATTTTGATTCGCCACCACGGCTACAGAAGCAATTTCCGGATCGGTCAGATGAGGATTCCCCTGCGAAAACACCGGAGTTACATGCAAAAGACCCAAGAGAAGAGCAAATGAAGCTCCTCCTGCAAATTTCTTGATCATGGGAGTATTATTTAAATGATTATATACCCATTAGATCAGCAGACTCGAAAAAGGTTACAAAAATTTTCTTCGCTATCGTTCACCACATGAAGTATTCAAGGCATACTGGCCTCACCAGCAAGGGGCGGTCGGGGCAGCTATGAACCGTGGCAATAAATATGTAGTGGCCACAACAATGGCGATTGACGGAGTCATTGGTGTCAACAACAGGTGCAGTTTTTACCAGTTATGTCCTGGATGGCGACGTGAGGTTGGTCACTCAGTCCGTAAACTCCTCACCGGATTCATCAGCGCCGCTTTCAGCGACTGATAGCTCACCGTCAGCAGCGTGATCAGCAAAATACCAAAGCTTGAAACCCCAAATATCCACCACGACAAGGGCGCATGATAAGCATAGCCCTCTATCCACTTATGCATCCCATACCAGGACAGCGGCACAGCTATAAGGATCGAAACCGCCGTCAGCCTCATAAATTCCTTTGACAACAATCCCCAGAGATTGAATACACCCGCGCCAAGCACCTTCCGGACCCCGATCTCTTTTGTCCGCTGCTCTGCGACAAAGGCGGCAAGCCCAAAAAGCCCAAGACAGGAGATGAAAATAGCAAGCCCCGTGAAGACGGCAGCGAGATGGCCAATACGCTCCTGTTCCGCGAATTTAGCGGCATACTCCTGGTCGACGAACTTATAGACAAAGGGGCTGGCAGGGTTGTATTTCTTAAAGATGGGCTCCATCCGCGCAAGGGCCGTGTGAGTAGCCAACCCCGGTTTTATCCGGACGATAATAGTCCCCGTGTAGCTGCCGCCCACAAACACCGCGGGCATCACCGTGTCATAAGGCGAGCCGCTCACGATATCGGCAGCAACACCAATGACATGATACTGAGTGCCAAACAGCTTCACCGGCAGCCCGATGGGATCTTTTACGCCCATATCTTTGACGGCTTTGGCGTTGAGGATGACGGCGCTGCTGTCGGTAGCATAGTCCCGCGAGAAATCGCGGCCGGAGATAATGCGCCAGCCGATGGTATGACCGTAGTCCGGCGTGACATTGACGTTGTTGAAGGTAACGTCGATCTGTTCAGGTCGTTTGCCCGGCCAGTCCATCCCGTTGCCATTCGCAAAATTGGTGAGTGTCATGCTGGACGCTGCGACGTCGGCGGCAAGACCGCTTTGAATCAACTCGGTCCGAAGGGCCTCATAATGTTGCCCGATCTCGGGCGTATTCATGTCGACGGTGAAAAGGCCTTCACGGGTATAGCCGACAGGCCGGTCCTTCGAAAATAGGATCTGCCGGAAGACAATGATAGTGCAGATGACAAGAGTGAGTGAGACGGTAAACTGCAGCACGACCAATATCTGGCGCGGCACCGAGGCGAGCTTGCCGGCCTTAAAAGTTCCCTTCAGCACCTTGACGGGATTAAAGCTGGAGAGATAGCAGGCGGGGTAGCTGCCGGCCAGCAGACCCGTGAATAGCGCAAAGCCAACAAAGGCGAGCCAGAAGATGGGTTCGGTACCGGGGATCCTCATATCCTTTGCTGACAGCTGGTTGAAAAAGGGCAGCACCAGCCGGACGATGGCAAGTGCAAATGCGGCGGCGATGAGCGCAACAAGCACAGATTCGCCAAGGAACTGGGCGACGAGCTGGCGGGTACGTGAGCCGATGGTCTTGCGGATGCCTACCTCCTTGGCGCGACGCTCGCTACGGGCCGTGGACAGGTTCATAAAGTTGATGCACGCCAGGAGAAGCACAAAGACGCCGATGGTGCCAAAAAGCCAGACAAATTGGATGGGGCCGCCGTCGGCCTTACCGTTTTTAAATTCGCTCCAAAGATGCGCCTTGTCCAGCGGATAGATAAAGGCGTCCTCATGGTAGTCTTTGATATGGGGGCTCGGTACGTGACGAACCCCGGCCGTAGCCTGCTCAACCGTAACACCGGGCGCCAGTTCTACATAGAGACTGCCGTTATGATCGTTCCAGTCGGAATTCGTATTATGGTAGTTGTTGGCGTTGTTATACCAGGGAAGGATGGCCTGAAGACCATAAAATGTGGTATTCCGGGGCAGGTCCTCATATACGCCGCCGACTCTGAAGAAAACCTGGTTGCCACCTTTCACTGTCTTGCCGATGGGGTCGGTTCCGCCGAAAAGGGCGGTAGCGAAAGATTGAGAAATAAGAACAGTGGAGGGATCCTTTGCCGAGGCGAGACTGCCCTTGACAAAACGGAAGCCAAACATTTGTGGCATCTCCATCTGCGCCCAAAGCGCCCTGCCGTTCACTACCCGTTCGCCTGAACTAAAGAGGCCATCGAAAAGGGAGCCGCTCGTGAGGGCGGTATGCGTGAAGAGGTTTGAATACCCGCCGCGAAAAGCGTTGCCCCACGGCATGGGGATGGTAGCGCCGGTTCCATTCCGGCCGTCGTCCAGGTAGGAGTAATGCATCGCGATGCCGATCCGCCGGTGGTTGGGAGCATAGTGATCGAAGCTTAGCTCGTCGGTAATCCAGAGAGCGATGAGGACCGTAAGCGCCATACCGACAGCGAGCCCGGCAATATTGATAAAAGAATGTACCCTGTGTTTCTGAAGATTGCGTAGGGCGATGGTAAAAAAATTTCTGAGCATGCCTTTGGTTTTGGAATACAGCAGAAGGCGGCCAAAAGGGTACCATTTTTATTAAAACCTAATAACCAATCAATTGCAATTTTTAAATTTGACTAATTGTCCGGTTCCGCACACCTCCTGTTCTATTTTACACCTTTCTTTGCGGCATCACCAGCATTACAATTCCCACAAGAGCCAGTACACCCCCCGCATAAGGAGGCCAGTTCACCGTGTGTTCCTTATCGGCAGAAACATGCAACGGACCGGCATCGACAACTTTCTCTCGTTTGGTAAAAGAAAATCCGGTCCAGATCATCATGACAACACCAACGATAAGAAAAATAGCTCCCAGGGTCTTTTTCATATTATAAAAGTTAAAACATAGTGAGTATGCAATACCTGTGCCACCGCGCTTCTGGATAAATTCTAACTCACCATAAAACTGCTTCCCCAGGGAAGTAAAGAAGGCCTTTCCGTGGCACGATCTTTTAACCCCCATGTTATTATTAACTATCTAAAATTTAAGCTTATGTTACGCTGGACAATAATCTTTTTGATAATAGCCGTGATCGCCGGGATCTTCGGGTTCTTTGGCATCGCCGCTGGAGCCGCTTCCATTGCGAAGATCTTGTTCTTTATTTTTATCGTGCTGTTCCTGCTCTCTTTCATAGGAGGAAGAAGCCACAGCAGGTCCGATCTTTGATGGACAACGGAGAAGCTATGTAAAGCCATTGCATCACGCAATGGCTTTTTTCAATACCACCCTCTTAATCAGATAATTCAGCGTGGCAGATTTTTTGCATCCATTACATCGCATACCCTCAGTCACAAACTTATAATTTACGATTATGACAAAGAAAAACACCATTAGACTGGCGACATTTCTGATGATATTGTCAGGCCTGTTTTTAACCCGCATGGCAATGGCCCAAAATGATTCTCAGGAGAGGATCATCGATGACAGCAAAAAAGCAAAAACTGCCTTTCTAAAGTCGGATCCATCTATGGAAAACCTCTTTAGCCATGCTGCCGGATATGCAATATTCCCCAATGTAGGCAAGGGCGCGGTAGGCGTAGGTGGAGCTGCAGGTAAAGGAGCCGTATATGAAAAAGGAATGCCCGTTGGCACTGCCCAGATGGTCCAGGTAACAGCCGGCGCCCAGGCGGGAGGACAGGCCTATCGGGAGATCATCTTTTTTGAGAACAAAGACGCTTTGGATCGTTTCATGCAAAATAAAATTGAATTCAGCGGACAGGCTTCAGCGGTAGCCGTCAAGGCCGGTGCATCTGCCAATGCGAACTATAGGAATGGCGTAGTGGTATTCTCGCAGGAAAAAGGCGGATTGATGCTGGAGGCATCGCTGGGCGGTCAAAAATTTACTTATAAGGCATTAAAATAAGGTCATCTTTCAGGCAGCCGCAAATTTGTTCTTCACGAGGTAATCCCTGCTATCCTTTATTGCCTGGTATACATCCATCGCAACGACGTCCATCTCGATAACCATCCATTCAATATTTGGTTTTGCGGCTTTTGCGATAGCAGGGATATTTTGTGCCCCACGTCCCAGCGGCGTCATGGGATCAGGCTTGTCTTTTATCAGCGCGTCATTATATACCGCCGGCCCATCCTTCATATGAAGGAATCGGGCGCGATCCCCGAATTTTGAGATGATGGCGGCAGGATCATGCCCTGCAACCTTTATCCAATAAGTATCCAGCTCAAAGAAAACATCCTTGCTTACCCCTTCCAGCAACCATTCATAAACCCAGCGCCCCCCTACCTTATTGCGGTATTCCCACCAGTGATTATGGAGTCCGAATTGAAGACCATTGGCCTTCGCCCATGCCCCCGCCTCATTGTAAATGTCGATGAGCTGCCTGGTCCCCTCCAGGGAACTATAGCGCTTGTCCTCGGGCCAGCCATGCCAGATCATACGTTTGCAGTCGAAGGCCTCCGCGGTTTCGAGCATCGCGGCTTTTTTATCGCCAACAGGGATCTCGATATGGCTGGAACAGGCTTTCAGACCGGCAGCCTTTAGCACCTGGGCAGCCTGCTTCACTGTGACATTCTTTGGCCAGAAGGCTGTTTCTACCGTCCGCACACCGAGAGAGGCGAGCTTCTGAAGACTGCCGGACATGTCCTTGGCGATCTGGTCGCGGATGGTATAAAGCTGCACGGCCATCTTTGGTAGGCTGCCGGCATTCACTGCGGCCCGCACGGCGCCACAAACGGCGGCTGGCAGAGTGGCTGGCAAGGCGGCGGCAAGCGTAGCGGAGCTGCTCAAAAAGAGGAACTCACGGCGGGAGTATTGATTTCTCATATCATAATTTAATGAAAAATATGCAAATGCAGGCCGCTTAGGACGAGGCACAATCATACACACGTTGTATCGTATACGGACAAGCCACCCCGCTGATGCCCAGGTATCCCCCTGACCATCAGGGTATTTATAAGTCTGGCATGGAATTAACAGATAGGCTTTCACAACAGTCTTCCAATGCCTGTCAATTCCATCTCGGTGAAGGTAGCCGGACGCAATATCCTCCGGCAACGGTGGTATTCGCTGATCCATGTCCTCGGGCTGGCCATTGGCATCTGCGTTTGCATTATAATCTTTCTTATCGTCCGATACGAGCTGAGCTTCGACAATTTTCATCCTGATGCGGACAGGATCTATCGCATTGTAGGCGACGTCCGGGACAAGGATGGCAACGTGATCTTTCTCAACAGCCCTTTCAAAGAGGTAGCCGGTATCGAACACCTGATCAGCGGGTTCGAGGCGCAGACGGCTTTCCATCTTTTCGGCTCCACTATCTCGGTGCCTCTGGCAGATGGCCATGGCATCAAGACTTATGACGGCCGGCAGGAAGGCGGCTATGCGCTATCCACCATTTTGACCTCACCGGATTTTTTTACCCTCTTTCCGCATAGATGGCTGGCAGGTAACCCCTCCGTGCTAAGCCAGCCGGGGCGCATAGTACTGGCCGAAAGTGTGGCCCGGAAATATTTCGGAAAGGAATCCCTAGACCAGATGCTGGGCCGGAAAGTGATCTATGAAGACAGCCTGCCACTAACAGTGGCAGGCATCGTACGCGACTGGGACCGGCCCTCCGATCTCAACTACACTTCTTTTATCTCGATCAGCACGGCGCCGGAAAGCTGGCTGCGGGAACGCATTCCCACAAAAGATTGGAGCAGTCTGCAGCCGCGGCGCTCCCAGGCATTTGTACGATTGGGAAAAGGAGTAAACCCTGCGCGAGTGGATGCCGAGCTCGCTGAATACCTCCACAAGCTGATTCCCCCGCCGGTACTTTTCAGCGGCGCCAACCATCTGCGCCTCTACCTGCAATCGCTGCGTGACATGCACTATACGCCGGACTTTCATCCTGCCGACACGGGTGACGATTTCCCAAAAGCCTATCTGCCGCTGCTGTACACATTGATGTGGGTAGCGCTGTTCGTATTGGGACTGGCCATCATCAATTTTATCAACCTGTCGACAGCCCAAAGTTTTCAGCGAATGAAGGAGGTCGGTATCCGTAAGGTAATGGGCAGCAGCCGGCAGGCGCTTGTCGGACAGTTCCTGATCGAGACGCTGCTGCTGACGATGTGCGCTTTGGCCCTTTCCATGGCGCTGGTATTGCCGGCGTTACGGCTTTTTGGCGACATTATTCCCGCCGGAGTAAGATTTCGGTTTTGGGATGGAAGCAGCTGGTTGTTCCTCCTGGCGATAACGGTGTTTACGACATTGGCGGCAGGGTATTATCCGGCCCGGCTGATGTCTTCTTATCTGCCCGTACTGAGTCTTAAGGGATCGCTGGACAAAAGTGGAAAGGGTGGCGTGGGACTACGGCGGGCGTTGATCATTTTCCAATTTTCTTTTTCCCTGCTTTTCATCATCGGATCGCTCGTCATCGGACGGCAGGTGCGGTATATGAGGAATTCTGATAAAGGTTTTAACAGTGACGGGGTAGTAACGGTGGATTATCCGGGGGCGGAAAAAGGTCAGATGCAGAGATACGCCGGGGCGGTAAATAATCTGCCCGGTGTCAAACAGGCGATCCTGCAGGGGCATGCACCCATGGGTAGGGATCATCCGATGGCAACGTTTATCTATCGATGGGAGAACATGAAGCAGATGCGTGAGATGACGGTGGAGGCGGAGATCGGCGACAGCGCCTTTATTCCCTTTTATCAGATGCAGTTGCTGGCGGGAGGCGGTTTAGATGGGCGGGAGAATGGGGTGCCCATAGTGATCAATGAAAGCTGTGCCCACGCCATGGGCTTTAAGGACCCGGTGCAGGCGTTGGGAAAACAGCTCCTCTACCGGGGGAATGGTCTGTGGTATACCATCTCCGGGATAGTCAGGGATTATCATCAGACTTCTTTTCATGAAACGATCCGGCCGCTGATCATTATTACATGGCTGTCCGATGCCAAAAGCGTGGCGGTTCGGCTCGGTGTTCATGGGGACTCGGTGAAGACCGTGATGGCCGGGCTGGAGTCGAAGTGGAGGGCGCTTTTTCCACGGATCCCATTTACATCCTCTTCCCTCCAGGAAACGGTCCACCGGCTATATCTCGAGGAAAACCGGACAGCCCTGCTCATGCAGTCGGCGACGATAATTATGATCCTCATCTCATGCATGGGGTTATTTGGACTGGCGTTATTCTCCGCGCGCCGGCGGGCAAAAGAAGTCGGCATCCGCAAGGTCATGGGCGCTTCTGTAGCAGGTGTGTCGTTACTCTTAAGCCGCGAATTCCTGCTGCTCGTAGTAATGGCGATACTGATTGCTTCGCCGTTGGCATGGTTCCTGGCCAACACCTGGCTGCTGAATTATGGCTATCGCACAGCGGTGGATGGCTGGATATTCATAGAAGCTGGCGGTGCGGCACTGATGCTGGCCATAGTGACGGTCGCGTTCCAGACATTCCGCGTCGCCAGCGTGAATCCGGTGGACGTATTGCGGGATCAGCAGTAGGCTTACAGAACAGCTCGCGTGATCTTCAAATCGCTCCGTGCAAACGCCTGACGAGCCTTGGCTTCGACGGCAGCGGCCTCTTTCTTCCTCCCCTGCCCCGCAAGAGCCGTCGCGAGACCGGTATATGACCATCCATTGTTCGGATGGATCTGAAGGTCTTCCCGAAAGGTTTTTTCTGCCTCCTTGTACCTGCCGGCCTGGATCAGTACAGCCCCGAGGAATTGTCTTGCCGGCTGCTGCCAATCCTTAGGCTCATCATAGATCATGACATCTTCCAGCTTCACGGCTGCCTGCAGCGACAAAATCGCTTCCTGCCAGTGGTGGCGGCTCTCCGCAATGACTCCCTCCAATATCTTTTCAGCCACCCGTGCACCGTTGATCCCTGGATTGGCATAGTTAGGCGCGGGAGCCTTGAGCTGCGGGTCGGCAGTATCCTGTCTCAATGCAAACAACTCTTTTTCCGCATCGGCCGGTTGCCCCTTCCTGGCCAGGGCGATGCCGCGGCCATAATGAGAGAGGACGTCCGCATAGACATAGCCGGAAGCCACCGGGGTCTCCTGCAGGATCTCGTCCCATTTTCCAAATCGCACCTGCGTCAGTAACGGCGTCATAAAGACGTACTGCATAAAGATCCCGTTGAAATCGGGTGCGCTCATCCAGCTGCTGTCGAAGCTGGCACGGGTATCCATCGAGGCTTTCATGGCATCAGTATAGCGGCCGTCCATATTGGCGCAGGCAGCCTGCATATGCAGGTTATGCACCAGGTACAGCGGCGTATTGCCGGACACAGGCGAATACTTGCCCAGATAATCGTAATACCGCTGCACCGCCAGCTCATTCAGCCGCCAGCCTTCGGCATAATTCCCGGTACGGATATAAATATGAGCAGGCATATGCACAAGATGAGCGACGCCTGGCATAAGGGAAGGCAGCCTGCCGGAGACATCCAGCGCTCTTTCAGGATGGTCGGAGGCTTCCACCGCATGGATATAATAATGGGCGGCCCCGGGATGTACGGGATGGACCTTCAGGACGCTTTCCAGAACGGCTACGATGGGAGGGGTCCAGCTTTTAGGTTTTCCCAGCCTGTCATAAAGGTCCCATGGATGCTGCTGCATCAGGGCATCGGCATAAAGAGTGGCGATATCCGCATCACCGGAAAATTGCAGATACGCGCGATGCATGGCATCCGCATAGAGCTGATCAAGCTGTTCCCTGTTCTGGGAGGAGTCAGTGGAATATCGGGGGATCATTGCCCCGATGAGCGCTTTTTCAGCCGGAGATACATCGGCAGACAATGCCCTGGCCCTTTGCGCCGCTGCAAACGCCGCTGGAGAGGCGGTATAGCCGTTGTCATTGATATTCGGACCATAGGCAAGAGCCTTACCCCAGTAACCCATGGCAAAGCTGCTGTCGAAATGAGTGCTCTTCTCAAAGGAGGCAAGCGCCTCGATAATATGGAACCCGTAATACATATTGATGCCTTGCTGGAAGTACAGACGGGCGCTGTCATTCTTCACAGTCACAGGCATATAGTAATCGCCCCAGCCGGACAGCAGCGGGATAGGATCTGCCGCCGGATCGAAGGATGCCAGGTCCGCGCCGCAGCGGATAAGATTTCTTTCTTTGTATTGTAGCGCCTGACGCCGGGCTGCCCATCGGTCATTTTTTGTTGGCTGTAGTCGTACAAATCCTTCTAAAAGAAGGAGACAGAAGAGAACAAGGAGAATTCTCATAAGTTAGCTGTTTAGTGGAGTGGGGTCAAGGTAGACAAAATTTAGTAAAATTTCTTTGCCTGCCCCGGGCAACCCTGCAAAGGGCAATGCACGTTTGCTTAATTGACGGCCGCCATCTCCTGCTCCCCTATCTTTCATTCCTATTAAGCGCGAACTCATCCCATGATCCTGCCGGAGCTCTAAATTCAATTGCAATGAGGAGAATAATCATCCTTTGGCTGTGCATACAGGGTGCATCAACCATCCATGCACAACAGGATCTGGGCGTCCGCAATAGCCATTATGCCGGTATACAGGCTGCCCTGCTGAACCCCGCAGGCATGGAAGGGCAGTATAATAAGTGGGATGTGAATGTTGTGTCCCTGGGGACGCTTTTCGACAACAACTATCTGTACATCCCCAAAGGTGCTGTTCCTGTATTGGGCTTTGGGGCAATCATTAAAGGCATCAAACATCAGAATAAATTTGTCACCCATTTCAATCCCGCCAATCCGGATAAACGCTATCACTTTATACTGGCCGGCGATGTGCTGGGCCCGTCTTTCCAGGCGAAGATCGCAGAAGGACAGACCATCGGATTTGCTTTCCGTGCGCGCGCCTATGCCAATATCAACGATTTCACGGGTCATGTGGCGCAAAATGCTTACGACTATATGAGGAACAAAATTCTCTGGCATACGCCCTTCCATGATAATTCTACGCGCATCGATGGCATGGCCTGGCTGGAATACGGGGTTTATTATGCAGCCACTATCTTTAAAGACAGCAGGGGCGAACTGGCAGTGGGCGTGGGATTGAAATACTTACAAGGCCTGGGCGCTGCCTATGTTAAAAATACCAGCCTTAACTACACCGTCGGTGATACCACACAGCTCATATTCACCCAATCCAACCTTGATTATGGCAAAACTGATTATGATTCCTACCGTAGAAGGAGCGGCCATCGCGAGCTGACCCATGGCTACGGACTAGGCGCCAATATTGGAATTACCTATACGCGGTCCCCGTATAAATTCGGTCTTTCCCTGATCGATGTCGGCGCCATCCGCTTTAACAAAAACGCCGCCGCGTTCCATCTTCATGCTGATAGCGCCAATTTCACGAATTGGTATACGTATAACCTTACCACCAATCAGCAGGTGGACAGGACGATCAGCGCTGCCTTTTACGACGGTGACTCCACAAGATCACACGTGGGCAATTCTTTCAAAATGGGGCTGCCGGCGGCTCTCAGTTTCCAGGCCGACTGGAACTGCTATGACAATTTCTTTGTCAATGCCACGATCATCAAAGGCTTTGGTCACGGCCACCGGCAGGGCGTTGTTCAGCCGGATGTATATTCCATTACACCAAGGTATGAAAGCAAATGGCTGGAGCTAAGCATCCCCTTCTCTGTTATATATTATGGCAGTTGGCGTCCACGACTGGGTTTTGCAGCCAGGGCTGGCTATCTGTTCTTTGGAGGCGACGCTCCGGCTGGTTTGTTCAGGCTACGCAATATGTATGGAACGGATTTTTATATCGGAGTTCATTTCTTCAGCAGCAAATAAAGCATCACCCAACAAATACGATAATATATGAGGTCCGCATTATTCATCTCCCTGGTCGCAATAGTTTCAGCACTCGTACCCGCCCAAAACTGGACGGCGGATGCATCCAAAGCCAAAGTCCTTTTTACGGTGAAAGGCCCTTGGCCATTCGGCACCGTGCATGGCAGGTTCACCGGTCTGAAGGCGACCATCCGGTTTGATGAAAAAGATTTGCCGGGAAGCGCTGTTTCCGCCAGCATTGACGCAACCACCGTGAGCACGGGGATTGATCTTCGCAACAGAGATCTTCGCAAAAAGGAGGAATGGCTGGATACGGATAAATATCCGCTGATCAGCTTTAAATCCACCAAGATCGAGAAAGCCGCCTCCGGCTACAAGGCAGTGGGTGAGTTGACCTTGAAAGGAACCACCCGGCCGGTAGAGATCCCATTTAGCTTTACAGCTTCCGGCAGCACCGGTGTATTCAAAGGCAATTTTACCATCAACAGGGAAGACTATAAAGTAGGCCATCCGGGCGGGTCAGTGGGAACCACCATAACGATTGAATTGGAAGTGCCGGTGAGTAAATAAATATCCCTTCCTCTGAAACTTTCCGGCGGATCAACCACCGGTTGGCTCAGTCCCGCTCCGTCAAAGTTTCTTTGCGCTGCTGCTCCAGATCCGCCTCTTGTTGCTCTTGATTTTCCCGCTTGTCCTTACCCTTATTTTCAGGCCGGCTGGCATTCGCAGCCTGCTGCTCTACACCCGGATTCATACCGGTGCCGGAAGGCCTGTTATTCCCATGTGCTTTATTGTTGCCTTTTCCGCTGGATTGAAATTCCCCGGACCCCCCACCTTTATTGTCTGTTGATTTCTTGTTAGCCATAAAATGTATTTAAAACCATCCATGCAATGTCTATGCCCCGCAGTTGCCCCAAAAAGGGCGCATCTACGCTTGCATTTAACTCAGCACACAAGGCCGGCCACGGCCCCTTCCCGGCCGGGCCGAAGCTGGCCAAATAAAAGATTTTCCACGAATAGACCAATTTATGTTATCTTGACACTTATTAATATCGGTCAGCCAAAACAATAAAGAATTGAAGAAAGTACTGTTTTTTGCCCTGGTTCTCCTGGCATCTCATAAAGGTCGGTCACAGTCAGGCCAGGCCCAGCCCCCCGTGTACCCGGCCTCTCCCACCTTGACAGGTTCTCTCACCTCGACAGGGTCTCCCTCCTTGACCGGCCCCGACAAGAGCCCCGTATCAACCGGCACCCCCGATAGTGTTTTCCTGTTTTCCTACGCCACCCCCAAGGACAAAGGACACAGCGGACTGCACTTCGCCTGGAGCACCGATAAAAAAACATGGAACCTCATCGGCAACGAATACGGATATGTAAAGTCGGACTATGGTGAATGGGGCTCGCAAAAACAGATGAACAGCCCCTATCTTTTTCAGGACGCCGCCGGTCAGTGGCGCTGTGTCTGGAGCCTCAACGAATCGCTCGATCAGTTTGCCTGCGCCGCTTCCCCTGACCTCATCGATTGGGGCAGACAGCGTTACCCTTACCTGAAACAAAACCAAAGCTTCCGCCAGCCCGTCGTACACTATAACAAGACCACCAGGGAATATCTCATTGCTTTTATCTCTGGCGATCAGTACCTCAGGACAACCACCAAAGATTTTAAAGTTTTCACCCCCGCTGTGTCCGTGCCCGTCTCACAATACACGGACGACAGGATCACAGTCAATCTCCCCGCAGGATCTCTCAGGGGCAATGTCGCTAAGGTCCCACGGCAGGTCGTCGAGAGGTTGGATCAATTCTCTCAGGAAAAGCAGCACAAAGCCGACCAGGCCAGGGAAGAATCCCCGAAAAATGACAGCACCCGCTTTGCCGGTATAAAGTCACTCACCGCCACCGTCACCCTAAAACCCGAAAGCCGCAAACCCATTTCGAGCTCACTGATCGGAGTCTTCTTCGAGGATATCAATTATGCCGCCGACGGAGGCCTGTATGCTGAGCTCCTGCAAAATCGGGATTTTGAATACACCCCCGGCGACAGGAAATATCATGACTCCACCTGGAACAGTAAATATTCCTGGACAGCAAAAGGGCTCGGCTTTACCATCGACAGCGCCGCTCCCCTTCATCCGAACAATCCGCATTATGCCGTGCTGGATGCAACCTCATCCAAAGGCGCTTTGATCAACAGCGGTTACGATGGTATCCCCCTGAAAAAGGGTGATGAATACGCATTTTCGGTCTTCGCCAGGAACCCCAACGAAAAAAGCACCGGCCTGTTGGTAAAGCTGGTAGCACAGGATGGCAGCATACTGGCACAGGCCGCCCTGAACATCGATGCCCAGCAATGGCAAAAGTATCCGGTCACACTCACGGCAGCCGCGGACGCGTCCAACGCCAGCCTGGAGCTGCAAATGTCTACTGGCGGTCGCCTGATGTTGGACATGGTCTCCCTCTTCCCCAAAAAGACGTTCAAAGGCCGAAGCAACGGTATGCGAGCCGATCTTGCGGAAGCCATCGCCGCTATCCATCCCAGGTTTATCCGCTTCCCCGGTGGTTGTGTAACGCATGGGGATGGGCTGGATAATATTTACCGCTGGAAAAATACCGTGGGTCCCATCGAAGCGCGAAAACCACAGCCGAACATCTGGCGCTACCATCAGAGCGTCGGATTAGGGTTCTTTGAATATTTCCAATACTGTGAGGACATTGGCGCAGAACCCCTGCCCGTCATCGCTGCCGGAGTACCCTGCCAGAACTCATCTCTCACCGCAAAAGGCGGCGGTCAACAAGGTGGAATACCCATGAGCGAAATGGGCCAGTATGTACAAGATATCCTGGACTTAGTGGAATGGGCCAACGGACCCGCAACCTCTAAGTGGGGCAAGCTGCGGGCAGAATCCGGCCACCCAGCACCCTTCCATCTGAAATATATCGGCATCGGCAACGAAGACCTGATCTCCGACATCTTCGAAGAACGTTTTACCATGATCTATAAAGCCATCCGGCAAAAGCATCCCGAGATCACCGTCATCGGCACCGTCGGCCCCTTTTATACAGGCACCGACTACGAACAGGGCTGGGATCTGGCCGGCCGGCTGAAAATTCCCATGGTAGACGAACATTATTATGAGAGCCCCGGCTGGTTCATCAATAACCAGGATTTTTATGATCATTACGACCGCACAAAACCAAAGGTCTATCTGGGTGAATATGCATCCTGGGGAAATACATTGTTCAATGCCCTCTCCGAAGCGTTATATCTAACCAGTCTCGAACGCAACGGGGACGTAGTGCAAATGGCATCGTATGCGCCCCTCCTTGCAAGGGAAAAGCATACCCAGTGGAATCCCGACCTGATCTACTTTTCCAACACGGAAGTCAGGCCCACCGTAAACTATGAAGTGCAGAAATTATTTGGGAACAATGCAGGCAACGAATACCTGCCAACCACCATCCAGCTGTCAGTCCCATCCACCGACCATTCTCCCACCTCGCCCACCGGTCAGTCCTCAGTCCCCTCCACCGAGCAGTTCTCTGCCCCCAGCAAAGGCCAGGTCACAGCCCCCTCCACAAGCCCGGGCGGCGACCAGGCAGTGCGTAAGCGCCTGGGCGTCTCCGTGGTACGGGATACCACCAATGATGTTATAATAATAAAACTGGTAAATCTCCTGCCAATCCCCACCACCGTCAAACTTGACCTGGGCGACCTCACAAAAGGCCGCCAGGCGGAGCGCTCGGTGCTACACGGTCTCCCGGATGATAAGGCCGCGCCCGTAACAGTCACAGCAACCCTGCCCGCAGACCAGGTGTTGAACGAAACCTTGCCGCCCTATTCATTGACGGTGTGGAAGATCCATCGATAGCCTGGCCGGGATAGCCTGGTCAGAAATAGTCTGACCCCAAGATAGCCTGGCCCAGCAAAGGGATCGGTCTCTAAGGGATCAATCTCTATTCGCTCCGTAGCGAATCCACCGGATTGACCACCCCTGCCTTTATCGCCTGCCAGCCGATCGTACATCCGGCGATGATAAAAGATACCAGGAGGGCTGGGACAAAGATGTCAGGTCCGATATTTATCCGGTACGCAAAGCTTTGCAGCCAGCTATGCATCACAAAATACGCCACCGGCGCCGCAAAGGTAAAAGCCAGGATAATGAGCAGCACGAATTCCCGGGAAAACAACATCACGATGTCGGTTAACGAAGCCCCCAGCACTTTCCGTATCCCTACTTCCTTTCCACGCTGCGCTGCCGCGAACGCCACCAGCCCATACAGCCCCATGCCGCCGATCAGAATGGCCACAGCAGAAAAAAGTTTAAAAGCTACATATTCCTTTTGCTCCTGCCTGTACCAGGCAGCAATACGCTCGTCGAGGAATTCATAGCTGAACAGCTGCTCCGGAAAAAGAGCGGACCATGTCTTATCTATCGCTGCAATGGTCTTGCGCATGCCCGATGGCTGTAGCCTTACGCTCACCGAATAGAAGTTATCGGCACGATAGATCATCGCACAGGGTCTTATTTTCTTATGCCTGGATTCGTTCTGGAAGTCTTGCACCACGCCGACGATGCTGGTATACCATCTCCCATTTAATATAATGTGTTTACCGATTGCCTGCCGGGGATTTTGAAAGCCCAATTTGTGGATCATAGTCTCATTTACCACCGCCGTAAACGCCGTGTCTTTCCATGTAAGGGTATTGGCCCTTACATTCTCACCCGCCAGCAGCTTTATATCGAACATCTTGAGATAGGGCTCGTCAATGAACTTGAGCGTAGTGACGTCGTCCTTCATAATACCCAGCTCGGGCGAGCGAAAGCTCGTAGCCCCATTGTCAACGGGCGCACCCGATGAAAAGCTTATCTGTTTTACACCCGGATTGCTGGCCAGCGCCTGTTTTAACAAGGCGGACTTTGATTGGTCCGGTATATAAAAAGAAATAACCGCATCCTTACTAAAGCCAAGATCCCTGTTTTGAAGGAAGTCCATTTGGTAAGCTACTACCAACGTACCGGCGATCATGACCTGCGAGATGGCAAACTGTACCGCTACCAGGCTTTTTCGCAGGGTCAATCCACGGAATGACAACGATGCTTTGCTTTTCAATGACACCGCCGGCCTAAAGGCGGATTGCACAAAAGCAGGATACAAGCCTGCCAGCAGGACCACTCCCACGGCAAGACCCAGCATCACGCCTATCACCGATGGCTGCATCAGCTGCGTAATGTCTATTTTTATATCCAGCCATCCCGCCACCTGCGGCAGGAACAGCCATGTAGAGAATATACCCAGCAGCAGAGAAAAAAAGGTCATCACCGCCGTCTCGCCAAGAAATTGGGCAATGAGCTGACGGCGGGTAGAACCCAGCACTTTCCGTACCCCTACCTCTTTGGCGCGCTTGATGGCCTGCGCCGTCGACAGGTTCATAAAATTGATGCACGCGATGATAATGATAAGCACCGCAATGGCGGCCAGCCCCCAATAAGTCTCCCTTGAGGTGGTATAGCTGACCGAATTGTCAAGGTAGCGTTGATCGAAATGGATATCCGTTAGCGGCTGCAACAGCAATTTGGTGTCTTTCGCTATATCATTCCCCCAGTTCCTGGCAATAAAGGGCTTCAACCTTTTTTCCAGCCGGCTCGCAGGGTAGTTCTCGGGTAAGACAATATAGGCAAAGCCTCCCGAGGGTATCGAATAGAAGTTGGACAACATCCCCTTTATATCGTTCTTTATCGTTTCCAGGGACACCAGGGCGCGGAAGGGCAAATGAGTATTTCCCGGCAGGTCCTTGATAACACCCGTCACCTTGAGAGGATAGGTATTGTCTGCATTGACCACCTGTCCCATCGCTTCCTTGTTGCCAAAATATTTATGCGCTACGCTTTCCGTCAGCACCACCGAATTGGGCGCAGACAAAGCCGTAGCAGGATTACCCTCCAGCCAATGATAGTCGAATACTTTGGTAAATTGCTCATCGGCAAAGGCAAAAGATTTTTCCTGGTACCGGGTGTTCGCCGCAACCTTTATCATCATCGATTCCTGGAACAAGACCTGTGACACAGCCTCCAGTTCGGGAAAATCATTACGCATGGCCGGGACCACCGCCATCGATACGCTTGGATTGAAGTCTATCCCGTTGAGGGTCACCCGGTAGATGCGATCGGATTTTGAAAACCATCTGTCGTAGCCCAGCTCGTATTTCACGACTAAAAAGATCACCAGGCAGGAAGCAATACCCAGTGTCAGGCCCAGTATATTGATGAGGCTGTAAGCCCTATGGCCCTTAATGGCCCGCCATGCAGTTTTGGTATAGTTCATGGCATCTGTCCCACAACGGCCATGCCAGTAGCACAACCCCGTGATTAACATAAGCTTTGCAAAGATGCAGACTAACCATCCGTCCGTTTCCGCACATCATTCGTACGATTACAGACCTTCAGCAGTTCAGTTGTCAAGGAATACTTGACAGCCCAATAAAAAAAAGCCCCGCCGTTAGGCAGGGGCTTCCATATCATCCAAGGCGCCGCCCTATTTCCTAAAAATCCTGAATATATCCAGCCCCAGCGCATACGCCATCAATGCGAACAGCAGTATCATCCCCACCATCTGCGCATATTCGATGAACTTATCGCTCGGCTTACGACCCGTGATCATCTCCACCAGCGTGAACAGCGCATGCCCCCCATCCAATGCCGGTATAGGCAATACATTCATAAAAGCCAGCAGAATGCTGAATATCGCCGTCAGGGTCCAGAAAGACTGCCAGTCCCACACAGGCGGGAACACATTCGCAATGCTGACCACGCTCCCCAGCGAATCCTCCGCCTTCACCTCCTTGGATGTGAACAGCAGCCGCAGATTGCGGATATAATTCGTCAATGTCTGTACGCTCTTCTTCACTCCCGCCGGTATCGCCTGCGCCAGCGTATAGGATATATGTTTATAGCCCAATACGTCTTCCGGGTCCTTGAAATATACGTGAAAGCTCCCGTTCTTCACCGCAGTCATGCTTGTCCGGATCGTATCGTTTCCACGCAGCGCAGTCACTTGCACCGTCGTCAGATTATTCTTATCCACATAGCGCATAGCCCTCACCCAATCGACAGACCAATAGGCAGGTTTGCCCGCCAGCGTCAGCAGCGTATCGTTCTTCTCCAGCGCAGGCCCTTTGAATTGGGCATCCTTCAGCACCGAGTCGACCACTGTTTGATATTTGATATAAGTGAAGCCACCCAGCCTGTTCTTGTTCAGCTGGCTGATAAACCCCGGCGGTATAGCCAGCTCCATCCGCTGACCGTTCCGTTCGATGGTAATGCTCTTTGCTTCATTCATGATGATATCCGACCCCGTCGTACCCACTCTTTTCAGAGGCTTGCCCGCTACTGCCAGTATCTTGTCTCCTTCCTGCATCCCGATCTTTGTAGCCAGGCTATCTACCGATACGCCATACTTTAGGTTCTCCATCGGTATATAACGTTCACCCCAGATCCACATGATCATGATAAAGATGACCAGCGCCAGTATCACATTCACCGTCACCCCGCCCAGCATGATGATCAGACGCTGCCAGGCCGGCTTGCTGCGGAACTCATAGGGCTGCGGAGGCTGATTCATCTGTTCCTTGTCCATACTTTCGTCGATCATTCCCGAGATCTTTACATAGCCCCCAAAAGGGATCCATCCAAGACCATATTCCGTCTCGCCAATTTTCTTCTTGAAAAGAGAGAACCAGGGATTGAAAAAGAGATAGAACTTTTCCACCCGGCATTTGAACCAGCGCGCCGGGAAGAAATGTCCCGCTTCATGCAGCACTACCAGTATAGAGAACGACAGGATGAATTGCAGTATCTTGATGCCAACGGCTGACCAGTCGATTGCTAATAGTATCATAAGTCCAGAGACTCCAGTAGGCGGAGCGTTTTATTAGATTTTAGATGCGAATTTTTCAAATATCTGCTAATTTCTCCTGTATCAGGCCCCCACCTAAATAAAATGTCCAACAAAGGGGTTGTCCGACAAATGTACCCCCTTTGTTGGAAGGGTCTAATGTCTGTCCTTCGGACAACGAACCCTTGGTTCGTTTGAACAGTTCCCATTGGCCGGCCTCGCAATGGCCACGTCCCCGCAACAGCCTCGTCCGCCCACGCCCCACACTCGCGCCCCATGGACT
>Ga0207674_10003087_pt1 | contig 20586 bp, 19 predicted proteins | sample KBSCornC72_FD_184303 | JGI IMG/M metagenome (GOLD analysis project Ga0207674, IMG submission 184303) | Corn rhizosphere microbial communities from Kellogg Biological Station, Michigan, USA - KBS Corn C7-2 (SPAdes) (version 2) | ecosystem: Host-associated > Plants > Roots > Rhizosphere > Soil ...
AAATTGAATATCAGGTTTCAATTTAAGTGCTTTCATAAGTTCGGTCAGCCTTCGTTCCTTTCCGCCTGCCGTCATCCCTTCAATAAAAAACAATACCTTCATTACTGATTTTGTTTTATCCATTCGTCAAAATAACAAATACCCAATTTCCTGCTAAAATCCCGCATGCCAGTTGTCTCGCTATTGCTTTGAGCGCCCTAATTCAGGAAGTTATCAATTACACCACCCTGCATCTTATAATTAAACTTATTCCATGCCAAATCTCTTCCATTCAAGCCAATTTTCTTGACTTCACTCATGTTATTGATCACAAATCTCATTTTTTCTGCAAACTCGTTCACGTCATAGCTGTCCGCTATCAGCATGTTGTCCATGTCTTTGAAATAAAATTTAACTTCTCCATAGTTGGTAGAGATAACCGGATTACCTGAAGCGAGGTACTCACCAATTTTGTGGGGGAACCTAGCAACATCCTGATAAGTTGGCCTTAATGGAATCAAAAGAGCTGCGGCGTTCTTATAATAGGTATACAACTGCCTTTCACTTAGCTTTGAAAACAATTTAATCCGGTCTTTCAAAGGCGTCTCACTGATGTAACTCCTTATCTCCTGGATAAGATTTTCGTCCCCATTGATAACGAGATAAAGATAGAATGCATCATCATTGAGCAAGACAAATGAGTCAATATTAAATTTAATTATCTCGACATAATTTGTATGTCCGCAAAAAAGGAAATAACGATTTTCCGGCAAAACATCACAATTGGCATATTTGTCGAAATCAGTTAATACAGGGATCTTTAAATATTTCTTGTGAGGGACATTTTTCTTCAAATGATCGATTAAAAATTCACTGATTGGCAGAACCGAGTCCACAAGTGCAGGTGCATACTTATCAAACATCTTGTCATTGAACCATGAATTTATCTGGTACCATTTTTTTTTCACTCTTGAATAAAACTCAACATAATTCAAAACCGTTTTGAATCCGAACATCTTTGCCAATGTGCAATAATACAGAACGGAATAAAAATTATGAGTCGATAATATAGCGTAATCCAACTGACCGTTTTTTTTCGACTTTCTTAAAAAACGAAATTCATTAATGAATCCTTTCACCTTTAGTAGATTCCTCTTAAGGAAGCTAGGGTTGTAAAAAGGGTCTCCGGTCGTGTAGACATACCTGATCCCCTGGAATTCGCCAGACGCTTTTAAATCGGGATGGTCAGCCCTGTTATGTATACCACGGGCGCTTATAACCGTTACTGTATTGTTGGCCAAAATCAGGCCCTTAGAAATCAGTGTTATTTTCTGAACCTCGGCAAAGCCATGTGGAAAATCATAATTACCCAAATAAACTATATGCTTTCTAGTTTTCATTTGTCCGAAATACTTTTAATTACTTTACAAGGATTACCAGCCGCAATCACATTGTCTGGAATATCTCTTGTAACAACAGAATTAGCACCTATGACTGAATTCTTACCGATGGTTACACCCTTCCACACAATCGAGTTGACTCCAATAAATGCATTGTCATGAATGACAACAGGTTCCGATGAAATGCAATCCATTCTTCTCATTGCCGCATCTATATTGTGCCAGTCAAAATCCGAAATGATCACGTTGGCTCCCACCAACACATCGTTCCCAATAACTATTTTTTGTTTTGCACTGATAGTAACGCCGCTGAATCCACAATTATCACCAATAACAATCTCTGCATGTTTATCATGAGTAGAAATGATGCAACGGCGGTTAACGCCGATAAGGTTTGATATTTTATCTGATCTGAAACTGCAGTAAGAGCCGATTTTAATCGTGGATAAAGGTTGCCGAACGAATACGGGCCTTCCTGTAAACCGACAACCGCTATTGAGATCAATTTTTTTCAGTCGTAAAATGAGCCGGTACAAGTAGGTATTAAAAATGCTGTTCACTAACACTACGAAACGATACCAGCTAAAAAATAAATACCCCGGGAAATCCTTTCTTAATTTCCCAAGTGCACTTAATTTTCCTTCGGGGGACGGATCTGCGATATTATAATCGAATGACTGGTTCGGCTTCAATGTATTCATATTCATCAGTACTTTTTGATCTTTGTGCAATCAGCTTATAATATCTTAAATAAAGAATTGCCAATACGATTCCTGCTTCATTCAAATTAAAATAGACGAATGTAGCATTAGCGAGGCAAAAGCTTAATAGTCCATAGAAACTACCCCAGAATTTAAACTTTAGTCCAACCAAAAATGCTCTTATCAACAAAAATGCCAACGAAAGAAAAAGAAAAAAACAGCCTACGATGCCGTAGTAGTACAAATAAGATAAGTAGCCTACATGAATGATCGGCACACCCTCTCCCAGAAGTGATACCACATCCTCCCGAGTATGCGGTCCCACGCCAAACCATGGGTGTTCGGGAAACTTTTGAACAAACACATTATAAGATGTTACCCTGGCCCCAGCCGAAGATGTGCTTATGTCTTCGCCTTTCTCTAATATCCGCTCATTGATGATTTGCTTCATGTCAATACCCACGCGGCTTGCCACAGCCCCCATGATGAGAGCACTTATAACAATTAAAGCAACAATTGAAATCCTTTTTACCCATGAAAACCCCGAGGTAAACAGCAGGTGAAGTAGCACAACAATACAAGATACCATCATGTACCTTGTGCGGCTTAAAAAACTAACAAGTATTGAACTTAACACGATAACGGCGAGGGCAAACGTTCTTTGTTCGTAATAGTTCAGCAATATGGCAATCATGATCGGGAAAGTTATGCCCAGGGAGTTCAAATCAACCCAGCTGAAAATGGAATAATTTCTATGGTCATCAAAAAAATAAGCCATTTTATCCGGATTAGAGGTTTCCAGGGGAGAAATAAAAAATGTAACGTCTCTGATCTGGATAACACTTACAAGTACAGAAATGATTACGATAAAAAAGATATTTTTTGTCAATTTCGTTATGAACCCATCTTCAAATTCAGTGTTCTCAATAACAAAAAACATAAGTGAAGCAGAAATATTAAAATCATCTAACAAAAAAGAAACTAAGTTAGCCTCACGCGGAACCAGGTGATTTGAAAAAACAGAATATATATGATAGATGGTAAAAAGAAAGAAGAGCCCCAGGTAAGGAGGTACTTTAACATAGGTAGAATTAATCTTGTATAATATAACGAGTATCAAGCCTAGATTGACTATTTGCCACAGATCTACATGAATAGTTGAGTGGACAAGGAATGCCCACAAGGGATAAAAAGGCAAAAGCCAAAGGAATACTGTTTGGAGAGTCTTATTCATTAATCAATAAATGATTTTACAACATCTATTATTTTATCCAAATCCTCATCAGATAACTCATAGTATAAGGGAAGCCGTACCAGGCAATCGGTATACCTGTCACTGTAGCACAAATCGCTGCCCTGGTACTTGTCCTTGAAGTATGGACTTTTGTGCAAACTTAAATAATGAAATACTGCATATATCCCATTGTTCTTCAAGTGAGTAATAAAGGCCGTCCTCTGGCTCAATGATTGAAAAACTAGATAAAACATATGGCCGCAATTAGTAGCATAGTGCGGCAAACAAGGCATCATGATTTTATTTGCCTCGCACCAACTCTTAAGGTCATTATAATATTTTGACCACATTTTCTTTCTTTTTTTCTGGATGTCTTCCATATTTTCCAACTGAGCATACAGATAGGCCGCAATAATTTCGGACGGAAGAAATGAAGAGCCTGTGTCGATCCATCCATACTTATCGACTTCACCGCGGAAGAATTGGTTTCTGTTAGTTCCTTTTTCCCATATGATTTCAGCTCTTGCGATGAAGCGTTCGTCGTTTATCGCCAGCAAACCACCTTCGCCTGCATTAATATTTTTGGTTTCGTGAAAAGAAAAAGCGGCCAAATGTCCGATTGATCCCAATGGCCTGCCTTTATAATATGAATCGATTGCCTGAGCTGCATCCTCAATCACAAGCAAGTTATACTTGTCAGCCAATGCCATTATTTTATCCATATCACAAGCAATACCGGCGTAATGCACTGGAACGATTGCCCTCGTGCGGGAGGTAATTAATTCCTCTAACCGGTCGGCATCAAGATTGGGGTTTGCAGAACCGCTATCAGCAAAAACAATTTCGGCTCCCTCCCGAACAAACGCCAAGGCGGTAGAAACAAAAGTGTAAGAAGGAACAATCACTTCATCGCCGGGCTTCAATTCAGCTAAAATTGCGCACATTTCTAATGCGTCAGTACATGATGTTGTAAGAAGCGATTTCTTGAATCCAAACTTATCCTCGAGAAATGCCTGGCATTTTTTTGTAAATAAGCCGTTTCCTGATATTTTACCCGAATAGACAGCCTGGTACATATAATGCATTTCTTTGCCTGTCAGGTATGGCTTGTTAAAATTGATCATTGACGCAATTTTTTTTAATGTAATGAATCAACATAAAAACTATCATTTTTTAGGAAGTATTTCAAGCCATCTGCTAATGTTAACGTCTGGATGAAGTAGTTCCATGGCTTTTTCTCTGCAATTATTTTTCATTTTACAATAATCGGTATCAGTCATTCTTAGAATTGAGAGGATCCCCTCCGCTAAATCTTCACTATCCCTTAATTTAGCCCTGTAGCCAGTTTGCCCGCTGATAACAAGATCCAGGGATACACCTTGTGCGAATGAGACAATTGGCGTTCCGCACATCAATGATTGATTAATCATCGAAGGACCAGCGTCCTCGATGGAAGGACAAACGAAAAGGTCAGTTGCCTGGTACGCAGAGGCAATGCCAGGACCGTTATCGACGACACCAAGACTAAAATATTCAAATGGGAGTTGATCGCTGAGCTTGTCTACTTCCTCCCCGGCAATCAATAATAGTATATTACCGCGCAACGCATCATTCGTCAGTGATCTTTTTAGGATAGTAAGAGCTTGGACCAGGTATTGCATACCCTTACGTTCATCACCGAGATAGTTTGCACCAAAAAAAATAACCTTTCGGGCAGTTGGTATTCCCAACCTTTTTCTAACTATCTCTTTCGGCACCGGTTTAAACAGTTCTGGGTTGATTGCAATAAATATTTTGTGAATTGGCTGATTCTTGAATAAAGTGCTTTTTATTGTGTGCAAGTACTGCCATTCGGAGGCCAATACAATACTGATATCCGTTTGATCGAAATATTTTTTCTTGTATAAGAGATTCTGATATGTCATATCAAATGGATCAGAAGAAAATAAGCCGGGGCAGTTCCCGCAAGTATTCTGATAGCCTTTACAATCCCAGGAGTAATGGCAACCTCCTGTAAGTGGAGCTGAATCGTACATCATCCAATATACAGGCGCTTTTGTTTTTGTATTCAGCTCAAAAATATTCTTCGCATTCAAAAAATTCTTTGCAAATAGCACAATGATGGCATCTGGCTTTATCTTTGATTTTTTCAAAAATTGATTTGTTGCGTAGAACATTCGTTTTTCATCTATTTCATGAAAATGATACTTCCTATCGGTCAATCTCTTCTTTTGATCTATTTTAAAAATTCTTTTTAATTTATCTATTACCCGGTCTTTGTAAGATAAGAAAAGGGTTTCCATGCTGATCACCCCTTCCGGATAAGCTTTGTCATAGACACTTACTAACAACTTTACATTATGGCCTCTTTTCTTAAATCCATTAAATAAGTCCAGTGATACGGAACCCGATGTTTTTAGCGGGTGGTTACCAAAAAACATTAAAATGTTCATGTAAATGCACTCTGGATTTTAAGGTTTAAAGCCAAATGTGGTAAATACTTTCTGTTTTTATTTCTTCAAATCCGATATTCAGATAGAATCTACAGGCCCCTGTGTTACTCTTTTGAGTCGGCACCTGCAAATTCTTAATACCTTTGCTTTTCACGAGATTAATTCCAGCAAAAATCAGCTTTTTACCTATGGATTTTCCGCGATGGCTTTTATCGACTGCGATGAGGCCAATTTGTCCATATTTATCATTCAGCTTTAAAGTTACAAACCCCAATTCCTCTCCCCGGTCTCGGTATACAAGTGTGTAATCCGCTAGTTTCTTGTTTACTGAATTCACAATCCACTCTGTATAGAGTTTTTCAAATTCGTTTTTCTTAAAATTACGATCAATCTTATATCTCGAATACAATCCACTTTGAAGAGCAAGTTGGATGAGTTTGTCAGAGGGGTAGTCGTGCATGAATTCCCCAATATGCCCATCGTTTCCAAACTCTCCATCCTTTATTTGGAGATTGAAGGTTACCTTATTATCCACAAGCTTTCCGCCCACGGCGTGCGCAGAGCCTTGTGACACGTAATCATTCGCATTCATGAAAACATACAGTAACCTCACGCCTTGCCGCCCGGCTTGCTCTACTAGGTTATTCATTAAGAAGGGGCTTATTTCTCTCGCGGTCGATTTACCCACCTTGTAGCCAAAAAAAGAGCTGTCCCATTCAAGTATTTCGAGGGAGTTCAGGTCACCGGTTGCTTCATTTATTTTGGTATTTTGTTTTCTGTTCATTTTGCCCAAATTCCACTCGCCTTGTTGTTAATTATTTTCTTGCACTGAATGGGAGCAAAAATGGCACTTGCCAAACTAATAATAGTAGTAGCCAGTATCACTCCATAGATCCCTGTATTCTTTGCCAGGAAAATTGCGAATGGGATATTAAGTGCACTGCCAATGACGGCCAGCAATAACTGTAATCTTACCTTTCCTACGCCGTTTAAAAATTGACTGTAAATTCCGTTCCAGGCATTGATTATGATGTATACTGCCATGACCAATGACATCGCGAACGGTATTTTTATTTCGTTCCCTACCCAGATCCTGTAGACGAAATCTGAGCAAACAACCAGGATCGAGGTACCCACACTCATTACTATCCACCAAATCTGGAGCTTTCTCAGGGTACCTTTTATCCAGTCCATGTCTTTTTTCACCCATGCCTCAGTAAAGGCACTCCACAATGGAACCATTACGATACTCAGGACCATAGTAACAACGCTAAAATATTTGTAGACTATATTATAGGGTGTCACCTGCCTTGGACCGAAGAGCTGAGCGATAATTATATTATCGGTTTGATAAAAAATAATGGCGGCAATTTGAATAAAAAAAAATTTGATACCGAGGCTCATCAAATCCCGGGCATAGTTAAACCTTACATACTTCAAAGAAGGCGCATAGGTTTTATATTCATGTGTATAAAACCATGCACTGGATGCCGCGAGCACCAATACAGGAGTAATACCAAGCGCTATACCCAGATAGATCAGGTTTCCCGACGTCGTTTTGGTAAGAATAAATATTACCACCAATGAAAACAAGCTTCCTAAGAAATTAAAGATGGAAGCCTTTGCCGGGCGTTGATTGGCGGTGATGACCGTCGTGATCAATTGCAACACAAATTGTAAACAAAAGAAAACAAAAACAATAAGCGCCAGTGTTGTTAACTCCTGCCCCATATTAGGCGGAGCATTTAAAATTCGAGCCCAGTTAATGAAAGGATTTACGCAAAAAAATAATACTAACATGCACGAGATGACAATGGCTAAGATCGCATACGTTGTGCTAATGTAAATTTTCGCAAGCCCCGTATCTCCCTTTGCAATAGCTTCAGCGAATTTATTTCGAAGGCCGTTGCCGAAGCCAATGTCAAAGAAACTAAACCACGCGACAATAGAACTCAACGTAAGCCAAATACCATACTGGGTGGGATTCACATACCGAATGGTCAGAGGAACTAAAATGAAGCTAATTGCAATGCTGCCACCCCGGATTATGAATAATCCAATGATATTTTTCTTGATGTTTACGCTCCGATCGTGTCCTCTAGTAACAAGGCCTTTTAAAAAAACTACTGGCTTGGTAAGATTTTCAATCATCTTTCAATAATTACGGATCATCCGGTTTCCATTCAAACCGGCTAGAACTCTATTTTCACTCAAAGTTCATTTAAAATTCGTACGCCTGTTTTAAATAAATAAGAAAAGGTATGTGCGGTTCTACGGAATACAATTTGCTGAATAATTCGGCGATGTATTCCAAATATAAAAGGCTCAAAGTAAATAAAAAAAATCAAGAAATTCTAATCCTCATCGACTACAGAATCCGCAATCCCGCCGAAAAGATTTTATTCTTTTAATAATGTCCCTCATTTTTCTATAACTATGGATGGCTCGCGCTTATTCTCCACCATAATTTCAGGAGTTTGGGTTCCATTGCGAACCCTTTTTGGCTCAAATCTTTCTTTTAGTTTCAAAAACGGCTTTTCAATTAAATGGTAAGAAATAACAGCCACAGCAAGGATACAAAGAATATTAAATGGAAATTTTAGAAACCGGCTTACCACAACTGAAAAAAATATTTGCTGCCAGATATACAGACTGTATGATATTTTACCAGTATAGTTCATAATCCGGAAATTCAGCAGCCGGTACAGAAAACTATTCTGGTAATTGACAGCAATGATGATGATCATACAAATAAAAATATTTGTAAGTGTGCCATCAGCTCGACCCAACGCCCTTGCCAGGCCAAGAATAAAAACGTTGTGTGTTTGAAGAATTTTGAATCCCACAACGGATAATGCAAATCCAATAAAGGGAATAAAGATGGCAAATTTGTATTTGGAAATATATTTGTCTATCGACCTGGATACCGGCCAGTAATAAATAGCAAGCAAGCAACCCAGCATTATTGCATCGGCCCTTTCAAAAATGGTGGCAGCGGCGTCCTTTGCGCTTATAGAATATTCTATGCCCCTGATTACCGGTACAATAAAAATGACCAACATCGCTATTCTTACACGATACGCCTTCAAAAATTTGAAAATAATTGGCCACAGTAAGTAAAAATGTTCCTCTACAGACAGCGACCAGAGATGGCCCATTTCCCAATTGTCGTCAGCTTTTGGCAGAGGGATATCTTCCGAATAAGAACCAGCTTCGATCCAGGAACGTTCGGTAAAATGAAGTACTCCTGTTACCTGCAGAATATAATAGGTAAAAAGCAAAAAATAATAAGCCGGAAATATTCTGAAAATCCGCCTTAAATAAAATTTTTTTAAACTGATCTTCTTACTAACCTTCTCCTCTTCAATAAGTAAAAGAGTAATAAGAAAACCGGAAATAATAAAAAAAATATTGACTCCAAGTTGCCCTCCCGGGAAATTTGCGTAACCCAAATTTCTGAAGCCTGCATGAAATATGATCACAATGGCGATACTAATGGCCCTGAGACCGTTTAAGCTGGGGATTTGTTTGGCAGACATGCAATGTTATTTGTTAGCTTGTAATATGAATCGCGTTTTCTTAGGAGGTCGGATATTGAGTCTGCAAAGCTGGGCTAAAGTGCTTAACACACAATAGCTTACTAAATGATTGCATACATATGCTTAGACATTTAAGATTAATTTTCGATAATAGATAACACCTTTGGGATAAAGCCACCTGGACCCATATTATTGGCTGTTATTTTTGCGTTCTCTATTAAAGATTTAGTAAATAATGGATCGATTCTTAATTTTTCGTAGGCTTGAAGTATTTCTTTTTCATGTCCGAGGTTGAACAGCAATCCATTTTCGCCATCTACTATCAAATCTTTTATTCCGGCACAATCAGTTGATATGACCGGTTTTGATCGTGACATTGCATAATGAAGCAATAATATTCCCCCGGAAGATTTTTCATTGACGACAGAATTAATAATGCAAAAAGCCTGGCCGGCTAATGCATAGTATTGGTCATGGGGTACCTGGGAAAATCTTAGAACCCTGATATTTGACGATATATCCTTTTCAGTAATTGCATACTCATTCTTGCACACGATGGTAACCGGCACCATTGTATTTTTAAACGCCCTGATGATAATGTTAAAATCTCTTTCGGTAGCCCCGGCTGCATAAACACCATCTCTAAAGTCCGGATCGTCGAGCGATTTATCAACAGGAACATCGTCAACCACCTCAAATATTGGGGTTGGCACATAGTGATTTTTAGAACCAGATGTCGGAAAGTCCGTTTTCACAGCGTCGGCAATTTCCTCTGAATCCCAAATGATGCCCTTTGCATATCGCAGCGCATTTCCTACCATGTGCTTTTTATACTTTCTGAATATCGTATCAGAATTATAAATGAAAGTAAAGAATACTACGGGTGGTATCTTAAACGGTATAAATCTTTTTATCTCAAAAAGAATATATGCAACCATCTGTTGCCAAATAAAAATGGCATCATATTTCTTTCTATTACGGATAGCATGTACTGCCCCTTTAAAATAACAACGCCACCTGTAGCGTACATTGCTGTCTGTTTCTTTCTTACAAGACCAAACAGTCCATTCATAATCCTGCGAAAAGTTTTTGTCTAACAATGCCTGGAGTGCAGGTCCATTCTCAAAACTATCTGGCCAATCTGAAATAAATAAAATCTTCTTTTTCATGAATAAGAGCGGCGGTCGTGCCGGGCAAAATCAAAGAATATCAGATAATTCTTGACGATTGGACGTGTTCGTGAAGTTTATATGCTTCATCACTCGCCTATCCTTCAGCTGGTGATTCGATAGGAGGTAATGTTCGAACTTAAGTTAATACTATTTTTTGAACACCAATACAAAGATACGCTCATTTTAAATCTAAAAATGCAACGGGTTTTTAAAATTAATTAGTGATTGACCGCTTCGGGTGCGGCGTTAATTTTTTTCATCATTGAATTAGGGACAAAAGACATTTCCAATTCAGGGATTGATTCGATACCGCGAACTGTGTTGAAGAATTTTTCCCTGATTTTTGACAACACGGGACCATAAGGGTCTAGTTCCTGGTCCTCAATTTTTTTAACGGGCACTAATTCAGCCAGTGTTCCACAAATGGCAATTTCATCAGCAATCAACAATTCAGTGCGATCGATTGGCCGTCTAACAAATGGAATTCCCAGCGATTTCGCCAGTGCCTCACTATAATCAAGCGTTATACTTTCCAAAGCCCCTTCGCTGGCGGGCGGCGTGTACACAACTCCATCCCGAACCATTAAGATGCATGAACCTGTAGCCTCGGCAACCCTGCCTTGTTGATTCAACAACACCATTTCCTCCATGCCCCGGGGACGCCCCTCAGTGCGAGCAAGTCTTCCGACCTGGTAATTCGAGGAAGTTTTTATACGAGCCGGTAGCATAACATCATTGGCTCTCATCCAGGTGCTAACGCCCATGTGAATAGGCTCAGGCTGTGTTTTATCCTGGTGATAAGCACACATCACCAGGTCGGCCTTGTTATTTTCACCCCAAGCGCCTTCAATCACGTAAAGAGTTGTACGGATCCACATGTCCCGATCTTTTTGCAACAGAGCACCCATTAACTCAAAAATCGCCTGCTCGTATTGTTCAAATGTCCAGGGACAAGGAATGTGCAGCAATTTAGCCGAACGTAAGAGCCGTTTGTAGTGGCGTTCCAGGAATACCAGTCCGAATCTTTGCTCACCCTGCCAGTATCCCTTCAATCCTTCAAAAACATTTACTCCCCTGGTCACCGCCTCGGTCCCGACATGCAAAACCGCTTCATCCCACGGAACTAATTTTCCGTTCATATACGCGAAATCAGGTCGTTGTAGTTTTTTTGCCATTATTGAATTTTTTGTTTTAATGTGTCACCAGTAAATAAATTTTTTATTGTTGAATAAAAAAGAATTCTCACTAATCAGCCAGCTAACTCCATCCTTCCAGGTGAAAATTCTCTCTATCTTTAATTGTCACATCGGTTATTCTCGCCTCTTTTCCGTTTTTTATCACTTGCAATATTCTTTCAGCAACTTCGTCGGCATTCATATAATTTTCTGGACGATATGGTTTTTCTGAAAAAGCCTGAACTTTTTCCTGCATCGGCGTTGCGGCCGCTCCTAAATAAACCGATAGAACATTTATCCCATCAGACCTGACTTCCAATCTCAAACTGTCCGCTATCGCTTTCAATGCAAACTTCGAAGCAGAATACTGTCCCAGGAATTCTTTTGTTTGAAGTCCGGCCGTAGAGTTTAAAAATACGATCTGTCCTTTTGCTTTTTTTATTAAGGATAAAAATTTTTGTGTCAATAAGTAAGGCGCACGCACATTAATCGCATAGAGTTCGTCCAAATCCTTAACAGATACGTTCTCCAGAGAGCCTATATGAACTGCACCGGCGCTGTGTATCAGGACATCAATTCTATCACAATTGCCGTTGACCCGGTCAACAAATTCCTGGATATCGGAATCATTCGTAAGATCAACCTTGCAAAAATCGTCCCGATGATTTTCCTGCAATTCATTTTTTAAAGAACTAAAATTTCTTCCCAACAAAAACAACTGTGCATTCTCGCTGTGCAATTTCTTCGCAATGGCCTTTCCTATTCCACTTGTTGCTCCCGTAATGATCACAATTTTGTCCTTGTAATACGACACACAGATTTATATTTTTTTCAACAAATTCACCTTGCAGAGTGCTTCTGCCGCATCCTTCAAAATCGCCATGTCCAAACCCGACCTTTCTTCAATATCTTTTAAAGAATGCTCACCATCCGATAAATTCAAATTCCACAACAATGCCATTTGGTAATCCTTGGTTTCACTTTGTCCACCGATTTGCTTAAATAATCCTCTTTTTCCCAGTTGTGGTTCACATTTGGGGCTTAAGTTTAAAAACTTTTCAGACGATTCGATCTCTTCAACGACGGACAATAGCAGATCAAGTGATTCTGCCAAATGCTCTGGCATCACAAAATCCAGGTTATCTGCTGACGTATGATATTCCGGGAATTCTCCATGAGGTGTTCTCGATAGCCTGCCTACGGGTAAATTGAAACCCGGAGAACAAAACTGCCGCTCATCATAACCGTAAGGGTAAAAGTCAATAATGCCAAAGTCTTCATATCTATGTTTTAGCTGGCGAGTAATTATCCTGTCGATCTCAGCATTCCCTCTTCTGCTTTTCTTATAATGAAATTTAGTTTTATCTCCAAGAAGGTTAAGAACTATTCCGTGCCTGATGTTTTTTATTTTTCTCTCATTTAAACTCAACCATGTAATTGAGCCAATCGTACCGGGAATAAAGAGAAACCTGTAAGAATATTTTAAATCACGCTTCTCCAATTGGCGCGCCAAAAATGTTGCTACCGCAATACCCGATAAATTATCATTGCACATTGACGGATGACAAATGTGAGTAGAGATGATCACTTCTTCATCTGACTGCCCCCGGATAAAACATTCGCCGTATGTAAGTGAGCCCGGTTGCAAAGTCGCGTCGATCCTGACTTCATACATCTCTTCTTTCAGTTGCAGAAATTGGTTGTGAGAGATACAAAAACCCCAATTCCTATTGTGATAAGATGTTCTGTAAGGAATCCAGTCAGGATGTTCAGGAATAGTAAACAAATGTTTTTTTAACGCTTCCAAGTCCATTGTTTCATTAACGGGGACACTGTAATTCAGAACATGCAAATTCAATTGTTTGAAGTCAACGATCTTTTCTCCTTTTTCATTTTTAATATATGCATCAGCTATATTCCATTCATCAGGAATGGTCCAGTCAAAAACCTGTTTGCCACTTGGAACTTCGTTCACCTGGATGGCTACATATTCGTTAATAATCTTTAGTGTTTCGCGCACTCCATTGCCGGTAATGCTTCTGCAAATAGGATAAAGACGTTCTATAAGACCATAAAGATCTTTGCCCAGATTCTTTTTTCCAATTGACTCTCTTGTTTCGGCTGCGTTCGTCATACCTCGGAAGTTTCGGGGATAAAAACAATGAATTTGCCGTCCCACTCTTTTATATATCCAAATTCTCCGGTAATTTCTTTTTTTAAATTCCACGGCAGGATAATCACATAGTCCGGTTTGAAATCTCTTATTTTTTCTTTTCCAACAACCGGAATATGACTGCCCGGCAGAAATTTGTTTTGCTTATAGGGAGAAGCATCTACCACGAAATTGATGAGATCAGTACCCTTTAATCCGCAATAATTAATGAGCGTGTTTCCCTTTGCCGCAGCCCCATACCCGATCACTTTCTTTCCATTCCGTTTTTGCCTGATTAGAAACTCAAGAGCATTATACTTTATGTTTTCAATTCTATTTTGAAATCCTTTGTAGTAATCCAATGTGTTTATTCCTGCTTTGCGCTCCTTCGTTAACACGGCTTCTACGTTTGGAGAGATCGGTTTAGAAGCATCCTCTTTGTTTTTTGCAAAAATACGGAGCGAACCTCCATGTGTTGGAATCTCTTCCACGTCAAACATCTCGAGTCCATGATAAGCAAAAATATTCTTTACCGTATAAAACGATAAGTATGAAAAGTGCTCGTGATAAATTGTATCAAATTGGCATTCTTCAACCAGCTTCATTAAGTGCGGAAATTCCATTGTAACAATTCCTTTCTCCTTCAAAGCCATCTTCAGCCCTTTCACAAAATCATTGATATCCGGTACGTGTGCCAGTACATTGTTCCCAATGATCAGGTCTCCTTTTGTATTTTTATCAGCTAGTTGTTCACTCGCAAGTTTGGATGAAAAGAAATCAACAATCGCGGGAATTCCCTTTTCTGCTGCAACCTTCGCCGTATTTGCAGTTGGCTCAATGCCAAGAACGGGCACACCACGGCCTTTAAAATATTGAAGCAAATAGCCATCGTTGGATGCAATTTCAATAACCTGAGAACTCTCTGAAAAGCCAAAGCGTTCGATCATCATGTCCACATACTTTTTTGCATGCTCCAGCCACGTAGAGGAAAAAGATGAAAAATAAGTATACTGTTCATCAAATATCTGGTCGGCTTTCTTCATCTCGTCGATCTGAACAAGAAAGCATTTGCTGCAAACAAATATCTTCAATGGAAAATAGCTCTCAGGTTCATTCAATTGCTCTTTGGAGAGCATCGCATTTGATATGGGAGAATAATCCAAATCAGCAAACACATCAATCAACTGGGTATTACAATGCCGGCAATTCATAATTTGATTCCTTTAAAATCTTTTTTCAAAAATGGATGGCTGTTATCTCTCTCCGAAACGTTAACCGGTGGAAGTGGCCAGTCAATATTTAATGCCGGGTCCTTAAAATTTAACGCTCCTTCAAAACCCGGAGTATAAAAGGCTGTATGATGATAGATAAGTTGAGCACGCTCTGACAAAGTTTGAAATCCATGCGCAAAGCCGGAAGGAATGTACAACATCTTCATGTTTTGCTCTGAAAGTTCGATACCAAAAAAATTTAGGAACGTTGGTGAATCTTCTCTAATATCAACAATTACATCAAATATTTTTCCTGAAATACATCGGACAAGTTTTGTTTCAGCGTAAGGAGGCAACTGGTAATGCAATCCCCTGAGAGTTCCCTTTGCTTCATTCATCGAATGATTGATCTGGAGAAATTCGCCAGTATGACCAATTTTACTAAATTCATTTTTACAGAAGACCCTGGCAAAAAATCCCCTATCGTCTTTAAATGGCTCAGGCTCGACTACAAAGGCTCCTTTCAGGGAAGTTGCAAAGAATTTCATTGAACTAATCTTAGATGCTCATCAATGATTCCATCGGCCGCCAACTTGTTTATTATATTCAGCCGCATAAAATCGGAATTCCGGAAATTACTTGTCTTGAAGTCTATTTCCTTTAAACCAGTAAGAAGGTCTTTGATTGTGCGCTCGAGGTCGTAAACCGGTTGATGATCGGGTGCCAGTTTTTTAAACAAGCTAAAATCGACTCTGTAGGAACGTTTGTCCGGTTGAGCATTATCATTTATCGAAACTTTGGTGTTGGGAAGGAGACATTGAACCTTCAATGCAAGTTCTTTAACTCTGTAATTCCATTCATCACTTCCTGTATTCACTATTAAGAAATCACCGCCCAGGGAGCTATTTCTTTCATGCGCCCACCTGATTGCTCTCGCCATGTCTAAGACGTTTATAAGCGGCCGCCATGGAGCCCCATCACTTAGTATATTTATTTCACCGGAACTGACTGCCCCTGCTACAAAATCGTTGAGCACAAGATCAAGTCTCAGTCTTTCGCTCATTCCACAGGCCGTTGCAAATCGCAGGCACGTCACCATAAAGTTTTCATCGGCAATTTTTCCAAGTTCATTTTCTGTAAACACTTTCGATTTTGCGTAAGCAGTCAACGGATTGAGCTCGGAATTTTCAGTTCTCGGCTGGTCTCCCGCAGAACCATATACACTGCAACTTGAAGCAAATATGTAATTTTTCACCCCGGCCTGTTTGGCTTTTTTTGCGATGTCAATGGCCGATCGGTAATTTATGTCGAGAGTGACCTCCTCGTATTTATTGCCTATAGGATCATTTGAAATAGCCGCAAGAACGACAATTGTGTCTACCCCGTTTAAGAGATCATCCGGGAACTGTCGTACATCACCGTAGTATTGTGCATCCAGGTAACTTTCGGGAACAATTTTATTACTGGTTATATATTTGGCAAAGTACCCGATGTCAAAGCCGACGATCTCTGCATCCGGATAATTTTTTCTGAATTCTCGTACAACACCTGGTCCTACATAACCAAGATTTCCTGTTATTATTATTTTCATTTTGCTTCAAGGTTTACCAACTAATCCACGATGCTTTTCCTGTTTCAACCATCTCTTCGAGTTCTACTCTGTCCCAAATAGTATCCATTGGCTTCCAAAAACCAGGATGTTTATATGTAAATAACTGGCCGTCCTTTGCCAGCCGCTCCAATGGTTCAATTTCAAAAACCCGTTGATCATCGTCATCAATGTAATTAAACACCTCAGGTTGGCAAACAAAAAAACCCGCGTTTACCCAATTACCATCGCCCTTTGGTTTTTCTTTAAATGAAAGAACTTGTTCTTTTTCATCAATCGCCAGTGATCCAAATCTTCCTTTCGGCTGAGCGGAGGTCATTGTGATCAGTTTCCCATGTGATTTATGAAACTCAACCAGTTTATTAACATTGATATCAGAAACACCATCGCCATAAGTAAGCATAAAAGGTTCCTTGCCAACAACGTCTTTTGCCTTTTTAATACGGCCACCAGTCATTGTATTGATACCCGTATCAAGCAAAGTAACTTTCCAGGGTTCTGTATGATTCGTTATGTAAGCTTCAGAATTTGTCGTCATGTCTATGGTAAAATCAGAGTTGTGACGACGGTAATTGGCAAAATATTCCTTGATCATGTAACCTTTATACCCGCATAATATAACAAACTCGTTAAACCCATAAGCGGAGTAGATTTTCATGATGTGCCACAGAATTGGTTTACCGCCAATCTCAACCATTGGCTTTGGTTTAACGGTCGTTTCCTCAGACAAGCGCGAACCGCGTCCACCGGCAAGAATAAGAATTTTCATAAGCCTCCTCTCATTTAATATTTATAGTGATCAAAAACATCACATCACTTTATTGATATGCCGCTAAATTATAGACGTGAGATGACTTATTTCCATTCTTTATCTCGTCGTAGATCCAGGCATATGTTTTTTCCAACCCTTCATATAACGGTATAGAGGGCTCCCAGTTGAGTTCTTTTTTAATCCTGGTATTTTCGCTGTTTCTGCCCCTCACTCCTTTTGGAGCACCAAGGTTGTAAGTTCTTTTCAACTTGATACCACCGATGGCTTCAACCATATCGACCAGCTGATTTATGGATACCATTTCGCTGCTACCAAGATTAATTGGGTAGTCGATGTGTGAGTGCATAATATTATATACCCCATAAAGGCAGTCATCAATATACATAAAGCTGCGGGTCTGCTCACCGTCACCCCATATTTCAATTTCATTATTTCCACTGAGCTTTGCGTTTGCAACTTTCCGGCAAATAGCAGCAGGTGCCTTTTCACGACCTCCGTCATAGGTTCCCAAAGGGCCGTATACATTATGAAATCTTGCAACTCTTGTCGTAATGCCAAAATCTTCCCTGAAATGCCTACACATCCTTTCGCTAAAAAGTTTTTCCCAACCATATCCGTCTTCCGGCATGGCAGGATAGGCATCTTCTTCTTTCAAGGCAGTAATATCCGTCCTTGTTTGTTTGTCGGCAGCATAGACGCAAGCAGATGAACTGAAAAAATAATTTTTAATCCCATTTTCTTTTGCAGCCATCAGCATGTGGGTATTCGTAAGAACTGACAACATGCAAAGCGCTTTGTTGTTCTCTATAAACCCCATCCCACCCATATCTGCGGCTAAATTGTAAGCTTCGTCAGCATTTTGCATAATCCGAAGACAGTTTTCAATTTTTGAAACATCGGTGGATATATTCTCTACCCCATCATGTACCTGGTACCATTGGTCCAACGGTTTAATATCTGCCGCTACAATTTCACTATATCCTTTCGCCTGCAGATATTTTACCAGGTGCCCACCAATAAAACCACCAGCACCGGTTATTACAGCTTTTGATTTTACCATATATAATTTTATATTTTAAAGGTATTACAATGATTGAATCTGCCAATTATTGACTTTAGTAATCTTTCAGAATTTGATTTGTAAAATTGATCGTAAAGATCAGGGTACTTTTTATTCATAGTTTCCGGCAATTTTCTTCATTAAGAAAGGAGCATTGTGGCCATCAAAAGTTTTCGAAAAATAATTGTTTTACGTTGTATTTCATAATAGGAACAAACCTCGTCGACAATGATCCACAGTTGCTATCCGCTCAAAACTATTTATTCAAGCAGCGATTGTAACGCCAATCAGGAATATTTTTATTTAGTTGCATATTTAGTATGCGGTAATTCCGACGGAGGTGCAATCGTCCGAATTATGACTTCTACGTTTGCTGTTTCCACTTCGGCGACCATAGAATACCCAAGAGACGGAAGTATTACCTTGACAGTTCTGTTTTTGACAGCGATTACGTGACCTTCACGTTCAATAAGTGGTCCTCCAACTATTCTGACTGTGTCGTTCACGCTTACACTGGTTCTTTCCAATTTTACCCCGGAATATTCGTCTAAAAAATGCCTGATCACTTCAATTTCAGTATCCCTGATAACAGCCGGTTTTCGCAACCAATAAACAAGATTGATTACACCCTCCGTCTGTTTCAAGGGTATAAGTTCTTTTTCTGCAACCCGTACAAATACATAAGATGTAAACAAAGGCTCATGTACTACCTTTTTGCGGTCACTCCATTGCCTGACTACCTTGTTGACAGGACAGTAATTTTCAATTTTGCGGCGGGTCAAAATATCTGACACCTTCTTCTCCCATCGTGCACGAGTGTACACCGCGTGCCATTTTTTCTTTTCATCCATAAATCAGTTATTAGTTACTTTCCAAAATCAGCAGACACCTTCTGCCAGTTCTTCACAGTATGGAAGTTCAACTTAACTGATCTTTGATGACAAGGCTTCGCCTATATCAGTTACAAAGGATACCGATTAACACGTTTTTATTTTAAAGTCGTTCAGAATCGACTCTTTCGAATCATCAAACAATTCCTACCCACGACATCAATCTCTTCCGTTCTTTTTCCTTTTATTATCATAAATATATCCGTAACCATAGCCATATCCATACCCATAGCCATTCCTCCCAAACCCTCTCGATTTCACTCCATTGAAAATAATCGCCGTATTTTTTAAAGGATTTATTTTATTGATCTCGTCTAATCTTTGTATAGATGCCTTGCGTGTATGACGATGTCGTACCACATAAAGTGTAGCATCTGTATATTCAGATAAAACATAGGCATCGGATAAAAGTCCCACAGGTGCCGAATCAACAACTATATAGTCGAAAATGCCCCCGAGATATTCCAACAGCTGTGGCACCTTTTCACTCATTATCAGCTCTGAAGGGTTTTCGGAAGGGCGGCCGGCAGGTACAACCGAAAGATTATTCTGAACCGGACACTGATATATAATATCTTCCACTTTCACGTCATCATCTGTGAGGTAGTCGGTTATCCCTTTATTTATCTCGGTAACATTTAATTTTTTACTTAGTGTAGGATTGCTCAGGTCAAATTCCAATACCACAACTTTCTTACCTGTCATTCCAAGGCTGATTCCCAGGTTGGCCACGACAAAACTTTTTCCTTCGCCGGAGACAGTTGATGTAACCAGTACTTTCTTTCTTTCTTTTTGGATGCCCCGGTAAGGAAGTGTAGTTCTCAGACTTCGAAACTGTTCTGCAATAAACGTTCTTTTTCCTTCGCCAATGACTAAATGTTCTTTCGGCTTATGATAGGCAATTTCACCAATTACAGGGATCGAGGTATAATGCTCAATCTCCTGGCGATACAAAATTGTACGTTTAAATATTTCCTTTAACGAAAGCAAACCCATTGGAAGAAGAAGGCCAAGAATACCTGCGATCCCGTAAATTAAAAGGCCGTTTGGAGCAACAGGATATGTTGTCGACTGCGCATAATCGATGACCCTGCTGTCTGTCATGGCTGAAGAAAGAGACAATTCCGTTTCTTCTTTCTTTTGGAGTAAGAAATTGTAGAGGTTGCTTTTTACATTGACTTGCCTGCTGATTTCAACCAAATCTCTTTCTTTTTGCGGCAAGGTTTGTAAACCCGAATT
>Ga0207674_10003092_pt1 | contig 20567 bp, 19 predicted proteins | sample KBSCornC72_FD_184303 | JGI IMG/M metagenome (GOLD analysis project Ga0207674, IMG submission 184303) | Corn rhizosphere microbial communities from Kellogg Biological Station, Michigan, USA - KBS Corn C7-2 (SPAdes) (version 2) | ecosystem: Host-associated > Plants > Roots > Rhizosphere > Soil ...
CGTACCGGCAGCACGTCCGCAGTCCGTTGCCCGCGCTCGCACGCACGCTGCAGGGACACGGCTATGCGACCGTCGCCGTGCAGGCCGACCCGCGCTACTACTACGACCGCGAGCGCGTGTATCCGTTGCTCGGCTTCGACCGCACGGTGTGGCTGCACGAGGCGAAGGTGCCGCAGGCCGATCGCGGCGGATGGCCGTCGGACGAGGTGCTCGTCGATTCGGTGATCGCCGAGACGTCACGGTCGCACCCCGCGTTCGTGTTCGGCTTTCCGTCGTCGACACACTCGCCGTACAACGTGGGGACGTACGCGTCGTCGGCGCTCGACGTGACCGATGCGCCGAACGCCGCGGTGCGCGCCGAGGTGAAGGAGTACATCAACGCCGAGCGCGTCGCGGATCGCGCGATCGGCCGGCTGGTGGAGCATTACCGCTCGGTCCCCGACTCGACGATCGTCGTCGTGTTCGGCGATCACTTGCCCCCCCTCTCGTCCGGCGCGCTCGCCCGTCTGACGAACCGGCTGGCAAAGCTCCCGGCAGTGGAGCAGACGCGCGAGAGGCGCCGCGTGCCCTTGCTGGTGTGGGCGAACTTCACCCTCCCCCACTCCGAGCCGACGCTCAGCGTGAACCTGCTGCCGCCGTACCTGCTGGAGCGCATGGGCGTCGCGCGCACGGGACTGTTCGCCGTGACGGACTCGGTGCGCCGCGTCTTTCCCGTGGTGAGCGCGTGCATCGAGAGCCTCGATGGAACGCTCTGGCCACGCGATGGCGTACCGGCCGCGCTGCGTGGGCCGATCGAAGACTATCGGTTGGTGCAGTACGATCTGTTGTTGGGGAAGGCGTACGCTGAGGTCAGATGATGGGGTCAGACCCCGAGGGCGCAGCCCGAGGGCTCTGACCCCTTGGCGGTCAGTGTTCAGCCCAGCGGCGAGCGGACAGCGGCGAGCGAACAGCGGTCGGCAACCATGCACCATTCACCGCACACCGCGTTTCTCATACTCCTTCAGAAAGCCGTTCCGCTCATTCGTCACCACGAACGATCCATCCGCGCGCGCCGAGATCTTGATGTAGTGGGCGGGTGAGTGCTCGGAGTCGCCCGCGCCGACGCCCTGGCCGCCCGGTGCCGCGGTGAGCACGGTCGCGATCTGCGACGGGCGGTCGACGTTGGCGATGAATGCCGCGGGCGGGTTGTGCTCGATGCCGCCTGGGTACGACCAGTGCGTCGCCCAGATGTCCTCGAGGCCGGGCGAGGTGTGCAGCGTCTGGAAGGTCGCCACCGCACCACCCTTCGTCGTGCCGTTCGACATCACGGCGACGCGCGGCCGCACCGCGTGCACCAGCACGGGCGCGCCCGAGCGGTCGAGGCCGTGGTGCGTGACGAGGTAGAGGTCGACCGTGCCGATCAGGTTGCGCGGGCAGACGAGGTCGCGCTCGTTGTTCCAGAGCAGATCGCCCAGGTCGAGGGCGCGGAAGCGGCCGTAGGAGATCATGCTGCCCACCGACTGGCTGTTGTCGTCGGGCTTCGCGTCGTCGGGCTTGCGCTGGAAGCTCGCGCAGGCGGCGGCATTCGCCGCGCCGGCGCCAGGGAGCGGCGCGGCAATCGGCTTCGCCGCGGCGACGACGATGCGCCAGTCGAGCCCCTTCACCGGCACGCGGTCCCCCGCCTCCAGCACCGTGTGCTTCGCGCCGGCGGCGATGATCGAATCGTAGGCGGCGCGGAAGCCGGCGACCTGCTCCGGGACCTCGATGTTCGCGCCGTGATCCATGAAGTGCGCGATCGGGATGCGCTGCGCGAGCGCCTGGAGCCCGCCGATATGGTCGCGGTGATAGTGCGTGCTGATCACGTAGTCGAGCTTCTTCACCCCGGCGACGCCGAGCACCTGCAGGATGCGGCCGAGGTCGCGCGCTCCCGGATTGCCGGTGTCGATCAGCACCGTCTCTCCCGACGGCGACACGAACAGCGTCGCCTTCCCGCCCTCGGTGTCGGTGACGTAGATGTCGAGCGTCCGTCCAGCGGGCGCGCTCGCGGACTTCTGCGCGGCGACGGGGGCAGCCGCGGCGAGCGCGGCGGTGAGCGCGAGGGAGAGAAGGCGATGACGAGTCATGTCGAGTGCAGGGCGTCGGGAAGCTGGGGCGCGGGAATGTAGCGCTCCGCACGAGGCTGTGTATCCTTCGCTGACATCCTGTGCGCTGTAAGCGCAGATCCCTCGACTCGCTTCGCTCGCTCGGGATGACTCACGCCGTCATCCCGAGCGAAGTCGAGGGATCTGCACCTGACCAAGAACGTCACCGTCGAGGCCATGCGAATCGTCATGATGGTTGCCGGCGTCCTCCTCCTGTTCGTGGGCTGCGTCTGGATCCTCCAGGGGATCAACGTGCTGCCCGGAAGCTTCATGACCGGCCAGACGAAGTGGGCCGTCATCGGAGCGGTCACGCTCGTCATCGGCATCGTGCTGATCGTGCTCGCGCGCCGCCCTGCCTGACGCCGTATGGCGCACATCGATCAGGCGATGACCGCGGCGCTCAACTTTCCGTTGACGCACGTCGCCGCGCGCTATCAGCAGCTCTACGACCTGCCGCACGCGGAGCTCCTGCGCCACGAGCGCGAGCTCAAGCGCTACCTCGTCCTCCGCTCGCGGGTGCGCGGCGCGACGCTGCCGACGCCGAGAATCCTCGATCAGCTCTGGCAGGTGTTCCTGCTCTACACGCGCGACTACGCACGCTTCTGCGACACGCTCGGCGGCTTCATCCATCACGTGCCCAGCGACATGGCGCCGACTGCGGAGCAACACGCGGAGGACGTTCGGCGCTACGGCGAGCTGCTCGCTTTCTATGAGGAGACCTTCCGCGAGACACCCCCGGCCGACGTGTGGCCGCCCGTGGACGAGGTGACGCCCGTGCCGACGGAGCGCGAGGTGACCGGGAGAACGAGCACCTTCGCCTGTCAGGCGGTCGTCGACTAGCCACCGGCGGCGACGCCGCACTCTCGGCTCCGCTGCAGCCCGGGCGCCTTACGCCGAAAGCCGCATTTCACTCCAACGACATCGCGTCTAGCCTCCCTGGCTGGCGAACGCGATAGTCGGCTCATTCTGGAGTGGGGCACCATGACTGACGTGATGCATGAAGTGGCGGAGGAAACGGGTGGATCGGACAGCGAGATCCGTCCGTTCCATGTGAGCTATCCCGACACCGAGCTCGCCGATCTGCGGCGTCGCATCAAGGCCACGCGATGGCCGGATCGGGAAACGGTATCCGACGACTCGCAGGGCGTGCAGCTCGCCACCGCGCAGAAGCTCGCGCAGTACTGGGCGAAGGGGTACGACTGGCGGAAGGTCGAAGCTCGGCTGAATGCGTACCCGCAATTCATCACGACGATCGACGGGGTGGACATCCACTTCCTCCACGTGCGCTCGAAGCACGAGAACGCCCTGCCGCTGATCGTCACCCATGGCTGGCCCGGTTCGGTCGTCGAGCAGTTGAAGATCATCGAGCCGCTCACCGATCCGACCGCGCACGGCGGAAGCGCATCCGATGCGTTCCACCTCGTGATCCCGTCGATCCCCGGCTACGGCTTCTCCGGAAAGCCGACCTCCACGGGCTGGGATCCCTCGCGCATCGCGAGCGCGTGGGTCGTGCTGATGAAGCGCCTCGACTACTCCCGGTTCGTCGCGCAGGGTGGCGACTGGGGCGGGATGATCACCGACGCGATGGCCAAGCAGGCCCCGCCGGAGCTGCTCGGCATCCACCTCAACTGGGTGTTCGCGGTGCCGCCGGAGATCGACAAGGCGATCCAGAGCGGCGGACCGCTGCCGAGCGATCTCTCCGCCGACGAGCGCCACGCCTGCGACCAGATCGCCGCCGCCTACAAGAAGGGACTCGGCTATGCGATCGAGATGGCGAATCGTCCGCAGACGATGTACGCGATCGCCGATTCACCCGTCGGGCTGGCGACCTGGTTTCTCGACCACGACCTGAAGAGCTACGAGCTCATCGCGCGCGTCTTCGACGGAAAGCACGAGGGCCTCTCGCGCGACGACATCCTCGACAACATCACGGTGGCGTGGCTGACGAACACCGCCGTCTCGTCGGCGCGCATCTACTGGGAGAACAAGTTCTCCTTCTTCCAGCCGAAAGGCGTCACGATCCCCGTCGCGGTGAGCGCCTTCCCCGACGAGCTCGTGACGATGCCGCGGAGCTGGGCCGAACGGGCGTATCCGAAGCTCATCTACTACAACAAGCTCGATCGGGGCGGACACTTCGCGGCGTGGGAGCAGCCGGAGCTGTTCGTGAAGGAGCTGCGCGCTGCCTTCAAGTCGCTGCGCTCCGACGTGCGCTAGCCCGTCGGTTCCTCGACGTCGAGCCGATCGGGCGCATCGATGCTGGGATGCGCCCGACCGACGTATTGACGAAGCACGAGCACGGCCAGCAGAAACCCGGCGACGCTCGCATCGAGCACCCGTGAAAACGTGTCGCCGAACACGAGGTTCAGACTGTCGTTGCTGAACGGCAGAAAATAGCCGACCAGGCCGCCCACGATCGTGCCCACCGCCGTGCCGAGCAACGCGCGGCCGAGCGCCACACGACGCATGAGCAGCCATCCCGCGAGCGGAAACAACATCGCGCCGAGCGGCACTCCGTAGCCGACGCCGCACAAGGCGCCGAACGTCGGATCGATCCTGGTGTTCGGCCCATTCCCAGCCGCGATGGTGAGGTACCCGACGACGGCGCCCGCGAGTGCTCCCGCGAGGCCGCCGCTCACCACGAGCCCGAGTGAAACGGCGACGGCGCGAGAAAGCCGTGTCATGGCGAGAACGCGCGGCCGATCGAGCTAGAAGACGAGCGTCTGGATCGAGTGTGGCAGGCTCGTGACCTCCGCCGCGTTGCCGGCGAGCCAGAGGAAATAGTTCGTCTGCTTGTCCGTCGGGTTCATCACCACCACCGCGACCTTGCCGTCCGGATTGACGAACGCCGTCGAGAGCAGCGCGCTCCGGCTCGGCGAGGCGGCGATCCGCCGCGCGTTCGGGCGGACGAACTTCGAGAAATGCCCGATGTAGTGATAGGCGTTCGTGTAGATCAGCTCACCCGTCTCCGTGTCGGCGTGGATCGGGGCGAAGCAGAAGTTGCCGACGTGGTTCGGGCCGCCGCGTTCGTCGAGCAGCACGTTCCAGTCCGTCCAGCCGACGGCGCCGTCGTTGAAGTCGTTGATCATCGACAGGCCGTAGTGCTCCCCCAGCCGCCAGTTCCGGATCTCCGCCGCATTGAACGACTCGGCGGCCCCCTCGGTGAAGAGCAGCTTCTTGTCGGGGAAGGTCTCGTGGACGAGCCGGACGTTGTCGAACATCATGCTCCCGCCGCTCCACGGCTCGTACCAGTGGAAGCCGAAGCCCCAGACGTACTTCGCGGCCTCGGGGTCGGCCATGATCGTGCTGACCCGCTGGTAGATGAGATCGCGGTTGTGATCCCAGCCGATGATCTTGCGGTCGCCGAGCCCTTCGCGCGCGAGCGTCGGCCCGAGGAAGTGCTTGATGAAGTCGCGCTCCTCCTCGGCGGTGTAGATGCACGACTCCCACGTCTGCGTCGCCATCGGCTCGTTCTGCACCGACGTCCCCCAGATGTGGATCCCCTCGCGGTCGTACGCCTTGATGAACTTCGCGTAGTAGTTCGCCCACGCCTGCCGCAGCTCCGGCTTCAGCTTTCCGCCGTGGAGCATCTCGCCATTCGTCTTCATGAACGCCGGGGGACTCCACGGACTGGCGAAGATCGTCATCTGCCCGCCGGCCGTCGCGATCGCCTGCTTGGTGAACGGGATGCGGTATTGCCGGTCGTGCGCCACGCTGAACGACTTCAGCGCCGCGTCGCCTTCGTCGACGTAGGTGTAGCTCGCCGAGGAGAAGTCGCAGCTGTGGATGGTCGTGCGCCCGAGCGTGTAGCCGATGCCCTTGTCGCGGGTGAAGTAGGCGTCGAGCAGCTCGCGCTGCTTCGCCGCCGGCAGCTTGGCGAAGGTCTCGGCGGAGGCGTCGGTGAGGGCGCCGCCGATGCCGAGGATGGTCTGCGCGCGCTTCGTCGGATCGACGAAGACGCAGAGCTGGGTCTCGAGGGGCTGGCCCATCGGCTTGAACTGCAGCGTGGCGGTGCGCGAGAGGCGGTGGTCGGTCTTGTCGGCGGTCGTGTAGACCGTCACCTCTCTCGTCTGGATCCGCCCGACCGACGGCGGCGGTGCCGGCGTCTCGGACGCGTGCTCCAGGCTCGTGAGCAGACCGCTCTTTCCGAGGGCGAGTGCGGAAGCGGACGCTGAGAGAAAACCGCGGCGATCGATTGTCATGGCAGTGTGCACCGGATCGAGGTGCCGCCAATATGCGTCGCTTCTCGCCGGGGCGTAGTCAGGGAATGGGCGACTGTGGCCGGATTACACTACCCGCCCAGGCTGGTCTCGAGGTGCGCTCCGGACCACGCGGTGGCGACCTTCACCACACCTTCCACCATGGCTTGCTATTCGGGGCGTCGTCCGGGTAGCTGATCCGCTCCGATTGCGGGTCGTACAACGCCAGACCATGCTTGCGGGCCAGATCGCCGAGCAGCTGTCCGACGTAGTCGGCTTTCGGCCAGACGCAGCACATGATCAGGTGACCAGGGGATTGATCGAAGGCCACGCTCCAGGGGCACAGATCGTGGTTGCCGATCTCCTCTTCCGCCACATCGTCGATCTGTGGATGTGTAGCGGTGAGCTCGGCGAGAAAAGCGCCAATGGCGGGATGAGCCTGGACCCCACTCGTATCACCGTCACAGAGCGCTACGTATAGCTGGCCGGCGTCTCCATTCGAGAGTCGCTTGTGCGGAAACCACACCGCGTAGTCACAGCTCATTTCGTCTCCCTCGCTCAGCACGCGCCTTGTGCACCGTGAGGATGTTGCGCTGGATGCTCCCCATGATGCGATCGACCCACCAACCGGCGTAGAGGTTGAAGCGAGTCGACACCCGATGCTGGCTCCGGAGCACCAGCTCCGTGCCTCGGCCGTCTTTCGTCGGCGTGAGCTCGTACGTCCCCGTGAGCACGTCGAAGAAGGGGCCGCCGATCGTCACGTGGGAATCGAGCGTCGTGGGCGGGATCGAGTCGGTGTTCGGACGGATCGTGAACGACAGCCGCCGCTCCGGCTGCCAATCCGTGACCGTCTCGGTGAACACGAGGCCGCGCTCGAAGCGTGCGCGACGCACGGCACCGACGCCAGCGCCGGAGATCGTCGCGCTGATCGGCCGCGGGAAGCCGAGCCGAATGAAGAGAGCGGGCCGCTGCTCCTCCGGTCGAATGGAATCGACGGAAGCAATGAGCGGCCAGACCACCGCGGGCGGAGCGTCGATGTGGATGCGCGTGACCGTCTCCGTGAGCCGCGCCGGCGCGGGAACGTGCTGCTCGAGGGACCCGGTGAGGAACGGCAGCACGAGAATGGCCGCTCGCACGTCCGTTCGGCGCGCCGCAGTGAGCCCACCGAAGATCCCGCCGATCGAGGCGAAAAGGAGGATCAGTGGAAGTCCCATCAGGATGCAGATCGCGCCTTCCCACCCGACGGCCGCCGCGATGAGGACACCGAGCAGCGCCGGCCCCCACGGCGCGAAGATCCGGTAGGCGATCGAGGGTGCAACGGCAGAGTTGACGGTGAGGAAGCCCAGCACCATCGGCACGAGCACGAGGAAGGCGAGGCTCATGACCGTGAAGGCGTCGCCAAAGACCTGGGTCTCGGCGACATAGCGGGCGAAGACGCCGTAGAACAGGCCGGCGATCACGCCGAGCTTGGCGGAGTGGCCCTTCAGGATGGTGCGGAGACCGTTCTTCATTGCGCGCAGAGAAGGGACGTCATCGAGCAGCCGCGCTCGCCGGCAGAGGCGACGACGCCCTGGGCCTGAGCTCCTCGGCGAGGCCGATGAGCAGTCCTTCGGGGCCGCGGATGTAGCAGAGCCGATACGACTCCTCATACTGGACCACGTCGCCGACGAGTTGCGCGCCATGCTGCCGGAGCCTGACGAGGGTCGCGTCGATGTCATCCACGGCGAACATGACGCGAAGGTAGCCGAGCGCGTTCACTGGCGCGTTCCGGTGGTCGGCGACCACGGGTGGAGCGAGGAATCGCGACAACTCGAGGCGACCGTGACCGTCCGGGGTGACCAGCATGGCGATCTCGACGCGCTGGAGACCCAATCCAGTGACGCGCCCTGCCCACTCCCCTTCGATCGTGCTGCGCCCTTCGAGCCGCAGGCCGAGCTCCACGAAGAAGGCGATGGCGACATCGAGTGATTCGACCACGATGCCCACGTTGTCCATCCGCTTCACAGCCATGTCATCTCCACTGGTACTGCCGCACGAACCACCTTACACCACCGCCGCCAACCCGAACGTCAGCAGCAACGCGACGACCGAGATCAACGTCTCGCACACCGTCCACGTCTTGAGCGTCTGCGGCACACTGAGCTTGAAGTACTCCTTCACCAGCCAGAACCCGCCGTCGTTCACGTGCGACAGGATCAGCGACCCCGCCCCCGTCGCCAGCACCATCAGCTCCGGGGACACGCCCCCCGACCGCGCGACGATCGGCGCCACGATCCCGCACGCCGTCGTCATCCCCACCGTCGCCGAGCCGGTCGCGACGCGGATCAGCGCCGCCACCAGCCAACCGAGGAGCAGCGGCGACACGTGCGCCCGCATCGCGACGTCGACGACAGCGGCGGAAACGCCGCTGTCCATAAGGATCCGCCCGAACCCGCCCCCCGCGCCGACGACGAGCGTCACGAGCGCGATCGGCGCCACGCTCTCGCTCGTGAAGTCGAGGATCGCCTTCCGGTTGAAGCCGCGCGCCGAGCCGAGGGTGTAGAAGCTGACGAGCAGTGCGATCAGCAGCGCCACGACGGAATTGCCGGCGAATCGCACGAGATCGTTCGCCGTCGAGCCCTTCGGCGTGAACGCGTCGGCCCAGCCGCCGAGCAGCATCAGTGCGACGGGGAGCAGGATGGTGAACAGCGTGATCCCGAAGCCGGGCAGCTCGCGCGTCTTCTGCTGCTCCGCCATCTCCTCCATCAGCGGGTTGTTCGGGTCGGGCACGACGTAGCGCGACACGAGCTTCCCGAACACGGGCCCCGCGAGCGCGGCCGTGGGGATTCCTACGAGTAGTGCGTAGGCAATGGTGCGCCCGATGTCGGCGTTGTACGCCGACACGGCGATCAGCGCCGCCGGATGCGGCGGCACGAGGCCGTGCACGACGCTCAGCCCCGCAACCATCGGGATCCCGACGTACACCATCGACGTCCCGGTCCGCTTCGCGACGGTGAACGCGATCGGCACGAGCAGCACGAAGCCGACCTCGAAGAAGACGGGAATCCCGACGATGAACGCGACCGCCGCCATCGCCCAGTGCACGCGCTTCTCACCAAATGCGGCGATCAGCGTATGGGCGATCCGCTCCGCACCGCCCGATTCGGCCATCATCTTGCCGAGCATCGTCCCCAGCGCGACGACGAGCGCGATGTGGCCGAGGGTGTTCCCGACGCCGGTCTCGAACGACTTCACGACGGTCGACATCGGCATCCCGACGGCGACGCCGAGGACGAGCGAGACGACGACCAGCGTGACGAACGGGTTGAGCTTGTACCGCGCGATCAGGACGATGAGCGCGACGACCGCGACGGCGGCGTAGACGAGAAGAAGGGAGCCCTGGACCGTCGCGGTGGGTACTGCGGCTTGTAAGAGCATTTAGAAGTACGTCTGGACCACGTCGATCGTGCGCCACTCCTTGTCGAGCACGAGGAGCTGCCGCCACTTGTCGAAGGTGAGGCAGGGGTGCGAGATATCGAACCCGATCATGTCGCCGACGCGGATGTCGTCCCCTTCCTCGATCTCGAGGAAGGCATGCTGGTCCATCAGCCGCGTCACCTTCCACTTCGACGGCGTCGGCTCCGGCGCGCGCGACGCGGTGCCGGGCCGGTAGTGCAGCGCGGGCACGGGCAGGCCGGCGTCGAAGGCGGCGTCGCGCTTGCCGAGGGCGACGATGGCGCGCTCCGCCTCGGGAACGCTCTGCACGTACGCCCAGAGCTGCAGCGCGGGCTGGAGCCCGGCGCCCATCTTCGCCGCGACGCTGTTGCGCTCCTGGATCTGCTCCTGTGCCTTCCGATAAATCCCGACGTCGTGCGTGAGGTAGCAGCCGGGCCGCAGCACGACCTCCGCCTCCACGCCAAGCCGGTCGGGCGCGAACTCCTCGGCCACCACGTCGTACCACGCCGAGCCCGCGCCGGTGAGGATCGGACGCTTGCGGTCGAAGCAGTCGTCGTCCTTGAGGCGCTTCAGCGTGTCGACCGCGCGGCGGAGGAAGTCGCGAATCTCCTCTTCTTCCGACAACACGCCCTCGTACACCTCGATCCCGGCGAGCGAGAGCGCGGTCGGCCACCGGTCGATCGCGTCGAGCACCTCCGCCTCCTGCGCCCGATCGCGCACCCCGGTGCGCCCGCCCATCGGGCCGAGCTCCAGAAGAACATTCAAGGTTTGCCCGGTATCGTATAGAAATTCGCCGAGCTGGTAGACGTTGGACGCCGAGTCGACGAGGACGTACAGCTCGAAGTCGGGGGTGTGCAGCAGCAGGGAGAGGAGGCGCAGGTTCGCCTTGCCGACGACCTGGTTCGCGATGAGCACACGCGGGATGCCGTGCCGGCAGGCCACGAACGCCTGATGCGCGCTGGCGACGGTGATCCCCCACGCCCCCGCGTCCATCTGCCGCCCGAACAGCTTCGGCGCCATCGTCGTCTTGCCGTGCGGCGCGAGCTGCACGCCGTACTCCTTCATGAAGGCGCGCATCCATCTCACGTTGTGCGCGAGCTTCTCCTCGTAGAGCACGGCGGTCGGCAGCGCGACCTCCTCGTCGAGGAGGCTCCAGCCGACGTTGATCGTCTCCTCGGGTTCGAGGGGCGACGCGATCGGGCCGATCCCCTTGTTCAGCGCGCTCACTACGAGCGGGACGGAATCGTCGGAGTCTATTGGCATAGGGCGCGGGTGCGAAGCAGAGAATGTGAAGTTGGCGACTGATCGCGCTGCCCGATAGCTTGGCCGCGATGCAGAGCTGTGAGACGCTCATCCGTGGCGCACGCGTGCTGGACGGCAGCGGCGGCGCGCCCTTCGACGCGGACGTCGCCATGGCCGACGGACGGATCACCTTCGTCGGCGGTACCGGCGCGCCACGCGCCGACATGGTGATCGATGCGACCGGTCTGACCCTCGCGCCAGGGTTCATCGACGTCCACACGCACGACGACACCACCGTCGTCCACGCGCCGGCGATGTGGCCGAAGCTCTCGCAGGGGGTCACCACCGTCGTCGTCGGCAACTGCGGGATCAGCGCCGCGTCCGCCCGCCTGCGCGGCACGCTCCCCGACCCGATGCACCTCCTCGGCGCCGCCGACCGGTTCACCTATCCCACCTTCGCCAGCTACGTGGACGCGGTGAACCGCGCGCGGCCGGCGGTGAACGTCGCCGCGCTCGTCGGGCACACGACGCTGCGCAACAACCAGATGGACCGGCTCGACCGCGCCGCGACGCCGGCAGAGATCGACGGGATGCGCGCCGAGCTGCGCGAGGCATTGGCCCGCGGTGCAATAGGTCTCAGCTCCGGGCTGCAGTATGCGAGCGCGTTCAGCGCGCCGACCGAAGAGGTCATGTCGCTCGCCGAGCCGCTCGCCGATGCGGGAGGGCTGTACGCGACGCACATGCGCACCGAGTTCGCCGGCATCCTCGACGCGATGGAGGAGGCGTTCCGTATCGGACGTCACGCACGCGTCCCGGTGGCCGTGTCGCACCTCAAGTGCGCCGGCCGCGAGAACTGGGGCCGCAGCGCCGAGGTGCTCGACGCCCTCGAGCAGGCGGCGCACACGCATCCCGTCGGGTGCGACGCGTATCCGTACACCGCCGGCTCCTCCACGCTCGACCTGAAGCAGGTGACGGACGCGATCGAGATCACGATCACCTGGTCCGAGCCGCACCCCGAGGTCGGCGGGCGCTCGTTGAGAGAGATCGCGCGCGAGTGGGACGTGCCGCTCATCGACGCGGCACGCCGCCTGCAGCCGGCGGGCGCGATCTATCACTCCATGTCGGAGGACGACGTGCGGCGGATCCTCCGCCATCCGGCCACGGTGATCGGCTCCGACGGTCTTCCCAACGATCCGAACCCGCACCCTCGGCTCTGGGGCGCCTTCCCACGCGTCCTCGGCCGCTACGCGCGCGACGAGCGACTGTTCCCGCTCGCCGAAGCGGTGCACAAGATGACCGGCCTGCCGGCGCGGAAGTTCGGGCTCTCGCGACGCGGCTTCGTGCGCGAGGGCTACGCGGCCGATCTCGTGCTGTTCGACGCGGCCACCGTGCGCGACGTCGCGACGTTCGCCGATCCCAAGCGCCCCGCCGAGGGGATCGCCGCGGTGTGGGTGAACGGCGTACTGACGTCACGCGGGCAGGTGGCGACGGGCGCACGCGGTGGACGATTCGTCGCACGCGGCCCGATCGATCCCGCAGATTACCACGCCGCGTTCCGCACCGCCTGACCGCCGCTGCCGGGCGCTTGCCGTTTCACTCGGCGGCGTCCAGTTTGGTCACCGCAGTTACCCCTCCCCGATCATCGCGGCCGGCGACGATGCTTCGCGCATCAATCATCATGGACGCTTGCATCGCACCGCCGCACGCACGGTGGCGGTGCATGGATATGCGGTGCGACAGGCAGCATCGGTATCTCTATCCACGGTTCTCTCGTCAATAAGGAATACCAGGAGGCATGCCCCTCCTGCGCACGCGCGCACCGAAACGACGACTGTGCGAGCTACGTAAGATCTCCGTGCAGGCACGTCGCATCACCGCTTGCCCCGCAATCGCGCCATGACTGGCTTCAAGGACAAACTGAAGGACGCGCTCTCCGACTTCGTCGAGTTCGACGCAGAGCAGAACGACAAGGATGGCGCGCAACCCGCCGCGCCGAAGCAGCGCGCCGATGCCGTCTCCATCCCACGCACCGCCGGTCCCGATCTTTCCCTCTCCGATCCGGAGATGGTCGCGACGCTCGAGCATGCGGTCGCGCGCAGCACGGAGCCGGGCTACGAGCAGTTCCGCGCGCTGTACGCGGCGATGGACGGCGTTCCCGATGAACAGCTCCGCTACGACGTCACGCTCAAGGCGCTGAAGGCGAGCCACAAGCTGGGCGCCGACGCGGTGCTGAAGTCGATCGAGGATCGACTCGGGCTCCTCGACGCGGAGCGTGCCAAGTTCGACGAGGCGCTCACGGCGGAGACGGTGCGGTCGGTAGAAGGCACCAAGCAGCAGCTCCAGTCGGTCGCCGACGAGATCGCGGCGAAGCAGGCCGAGATCAAGGAGCTGCAGGCGAAGCAGGCCTCGCTCGCGCAAGCCGCGCGGGAGGCGCAGGCCGGCATCGACCGCTCGCGCACCTCGTTCGCGGCGGCCTACAGCACGGTGCGCTCGTCGCTCGAGGTCGAGCGTACGCGCATCGCCACTCACCTTTCGGCGCGGAAGTAACGCATGTCTCTGGAGTCGTCCACCAGCGGTCACTCGACGTTCTGGCAGCGCCCGGAAGGCACGACGGGCAAGATCATCGTCGGGGCACTCGCCCTCGGCGCGGTCGCCCTGTTCGTCCACTTCCTCCCCGCGCTCATCGCGATCGCGCAGGACGTGATCCATCTGGCGATCCTCGCCGGCGTCATCGTCGCGCTCTACTTCCTCGTGACCGCCGAGCGCCCACGCACGCTGCTGTTCTACGCGCTCCAGATGATGTCGCGCTGGATCACGAGCAACTTCGTCGATCTCGACCCCGTCGCGATCCTCAAGGCGTTCGCGCGGCAGATGCGGAAGAAGCGCGACGACGTGCAGGCGAGCATCTCGCGCATCATGGGCGTGTCGCGCACGCTGGAGGGCGAGATCAAGCGGAGCGAGAAGGAGCTCAACGACGCGCTCCGTCTCGCCGATGCGGCGGAGAAGCAGGGGGACGAGGACGCGCTCAACACGCAGGCCGAGAAGGCCGGGCGTCGCGACGCGAACGTGCGCGAGTACAAGGAGATGCTCGCCGTCGTGCAGGAGATCCTCGATGCGCTCAACCGCGTGAAGCGGCGCGTGGACTACCACATCGCCAACTCCGAGGACGAGATGAACGAGCTCATTCGCAAGAACGAGGTCGCCGCGGCCACGCGCCAGGCGACGTCGTCGGCGAGTGCGGTGCTCGGCGATACGGATTTCCTCGAAGTGCGGAACATGGCGGCGGACCGGATCCGCGAGCGCTACACGACGGCGCTCGGAGAGCTGGATGGGCTGATCTACATGTCGCGCGACCTGGACAAGGAGATCGACCTGAACCAGCTCGCCTTCCGCTCCGACGGTCGCAAGAAGCTCGACGAGCTGCGCAAGCGGCTCAATCAGGTCGAAGGCACGGCGCCTTCCCTGCCCGCCGCGCAGGCACACGCGGCGCTCCCCGCGCCCGGAGTGCCCGCGCCCACGGAATCGTCAGACGTGGACAAGTGGGCCGAGCGTATCCGCAAGTCACACTCGTGAACGGCGCCTGAACGAACTCGTGTTGCTCGGCCGGTCCGCGCGCATGCGCGGCACGACCAGGCTTCCAACCTTCTCATACGATGAGACTCACCGACCAGGGTAAGAAGACGGTCACCCGTCTTGGTATCGCCGCGCTGATCGTGCTCGCCTTCGTTGGCCTGCGCTACGCGGCGAAGAACGGATATGGACGGCAGTACATGCCGAGCTTCATGGTCCCGAAGATCGCGCTCGACGATCAGAACTCGGCCGTGTCGCAGGCCGGCGCGCCCACCGCGGCGCTCGCGGCGCTGCCGAGCCACACGCCCGCCAAGCTCGATGGTGCGCCGGAAGTGCGCATCAACTTCTGGGCGTGGAACTCCCAGATGGGATGCCTCTACGCCAACGGCGGCCCGGTAACGACCGAGAATTCCCTCATGGCCAGGCAGGGGATCAAGGTCAACATCGAGCGTCAGGACGACAACAACCAGCTCATGGCGCAGCTCACCGCGCTCGCCAAGCAGATGCACGACGGACAGGCCGATCCCACGGCCGGCGTGATGTTCGTCGGCATCATGGGTGACGGCGCCGGTGCGTTCCTCGCCGGCCTGAACTCCGAGCTCGTGAAGAGCTTCGGTCAGGATTATCGCGCCGAGATCATCGGATCGTGCGGGTACAGCCGCGGCGAGGACAAGCTGATGGGTCCCGCGCAATGGAAGAGCAGTCCGCAGTCGATGCGCGGTGCGCTCGTGGCGGCCGTCGTGCGCGACGGCGACTGGAACATCGCGCAGCGCTACGCGGGCGACAACTCGATCCCGAACAACCCCGACGAGACGACTTACGATCCGGACGCGATCAACTGGGTGAACACGTCGTCGTACACCGACGCAGCCGAGAAGTACGTCCAGGGCTACTGTGAGGACCGGAAGGTCGTGTCGCAGGGGAAGCCGACGGGGGCGACGAAGCACGTGTGCGTCGACGGCGCGGCGACCTGGACGCCGGGCGACGTGACGATGGCGAAGGAGAAGGGCGGCGTGGTCAGCGTCGTGTCGACGAAGGAGTACGCCAACCAGATGCCGCACGTCATCATCGGCATCCACAAGTGGAACTCGACGCACCGCGAGACGGTGGAGAAGATGCTCACCGCCTTCCTCGAGGGCGGCGACCAGGTGCTGTCGTATCCGCAGGCGCTCGATCGGGCGGCGGAGATCTCGCAGGAGATCTACAAGGAGAAGGGCGCCGACGCGGCGTACTGGAAGAAGTACTACATGGGCGTCACCGAGGCCGACCGCACGGGTGCCCAGGTGGACCTCGGCGGCTCGCGCGCGAACAACCTCGCCGATGATCTCGTGCTGTTCGGCCTGGCCGACGGTACCAGCCCGGCGACGAGCCGCTTCCACGCGACGTACACCGTGTTCGGCAACCTCGTGACCAAGATGTACCCCAAGCTCGTTCCCAGCGTCCCGTCGACGGACGAGATCCTCGATCTCTCCTATCTGCGCGACATCGCCCAGAAGGCGCCGAAGGGCGGAGCCGCGGAGACGCAGACCTATGCCTCGGCCGGCACGCCGGTGAAGCGTGTCGTGGGGCGTCGCAACGTCGCCATCCAGTTCCAGACCGGGTCGTCGACGCTGACGCCTGATGGGGAGCGCCAGCTCGAGCAGCTGTTCAACGAGCTGTCGATCAATGCGCTCGCCGTCGAGGTGCACGGGCACACCGACAACCAGGGGAATCCCGAGGCGAACCAGCAACTCTCCGAGGATCGCGCGCTGGCGGTGAAGAACTGGCTCGAGCATCGGAGCGCGGCGACCTTCCCCGAGAACCGCGTCCGGGTGTTCGCGCACGGGGCGACGGAGCCCGTCCAGTCGAACCGGACCGCGGGAGGCCGCGCGGCGAATCGCCGCGTCGAGATCGTGATCGGGCAATAAACGATGAAGACCCCGACTTCACGCGGCGCCACCTGGCGCCGCGTTTTCCGCCCGAACGCGTACGTGCCGTCCGATGCGTACCGCGTCATGCTCGTCGTGGAGGTCGTGCTCCTCGTCGGCTTGTGGCTGCTGCTGCCGTCGATCATCCCGAGCCCCGCGCGCGTCTATGGCGCGCTGATGGAGCTGATCCGCGATCAGGGATTGATCGGTGAGCTGTGGACGAGCCTCACGCTCAACCTCGAGGCGATCGCGCTCAGCACGGCGATCGCGCTCGTGATCTCGTACGGGACGGCGATCGCGGCGCTGCGGCCGGTCGCGGCGCTCGTGGCGAAGGGACGCTTCCTCTCGCTGATCGGCCTGACCTTCCTCTTCACCGTGTTCGTCGGCGGTGGGCACCCGCTCAAGCTCGCCCTGCTGACATTCGGCTTGACGGTATTCTTCGTCACCTCGATGGCCGACGTCGTCGAGCAGACGCCGCGCGGGAAGCTCGATTACGCGCGCACGCTGCGCATGGGGGAGTGGCACGTGCTCTGGGAGCAGATCGTGCTCGGCAACCTCGGCGCGGCGTTCGACATCATGCGCCAGAACGCAGCGATGGGCTGGCTCATGCTGACGATGGTCGAAGGCCTCGTGCGCGGCGAAGGGGGGATCGGGCGGCTGCTGCTCGACCAGGAGAAGCATTTCAATCTCGCCGCGATCCTGGCCGTGCAGCTCGTCTTCCTCCTCGTCGGCATCGGACAGGACCTGCTGATCCGGTGGTTGAAGCGGATCTTCGTGCCCTACGAGATGCTCGCGTACGAGCGGAGCCGCGCATGACGACGACCTTCGCCTATCAGAAGACCGACGTCCTGCTCGACGTCGCCAACGTCTCGGTGTCGTACGGCAAGACGCCCGTGCTGCGCGACCTGTCGACGCAGATCCAGAACGTCGTGCGTCCCGGCATGCAGCAGGGGCAGATCGTCGGGCTGCTCGGACCGTCCGGCGTCGGCAAGTCGACGCTGTTCAAGGTGCTGGCAGGGTTGCTGGTGCCGGACAAGGGCGCGGTACTCGTCGGCGCCGACCGGAAGCCGGCGACCCCGGGGCTCGTGGGGGTCGTGGCGCAGGACTACCCGCTGCTCGAGCACCGCACCGTCCTGGCGAACCTCACGCTGGCCGGCCGGCAGGCGGGGATGGGTGGACGCGAGGCGCGCGACGCGGCGACGCGGTACCTCGAGTCGTTCGGGCTCCAGGAGCAGGCGGAGAAGTACCCGATCCAGCTCTCGGGGGGTCAGCGCCAGCGCGTCGCGATCGCGCAGCAGCTGATCTGCAGCGAGCACTATCTCATCATGGACGAGCCATTCTCCGGCCTCGACGTCGTCGCGATCGAGCAGGTGCAGCACATGCTCGTCGACGTCGCCGCGCGACACGAGGAGAACACGCTCATCCTCGTCACGCACGATGTCACCGCGGCGGTCGCCGTGTGCGACACGATCTGGCTCATGGGCCGCGACCGCGACTCGGCCGGCGCGATCGTTCCCGGCGCGCGGATCCAGGAGACGTTCGACCTGATCGAGATGGACCTCTGCTGGCACCCCGACATTCTCTCGCGCCCGGCGTGCACCGATCTGATCCAGCAGATCAAGGCGCGATTCCGGACGCTGTAGCGCGGCGCGCGGTTCGTGCCGCGGGGCGCATCGGCCACCACGCGGGCCGATGCGCCCCGTAGCTATGGGGTCGGCTCCTTCGCCATGGGATGCAGCAGCAGATCCTGGAAATCGTAGCTGAAGTCGACGTCGTCCGACGCAGGCGCCATCCGGAGCTGATCGATCGTGCCGTCGGGATTCAGCGCGAACGTCGCGAACGCATCGGCGCGCAGCTCGCGGTCGCGCCAGCGCACGAGGAAGGTGTCGTGCTGCCAGCGCTGCATGTCGCCGACGAGCTTGGGGGTGTGGCCGAAGCGCATCACGAGCCCCTTCTCTTCCATCGTGATGTCGACGTTGCCGTACCAGGCGTCCTCGTAGCGGCCCGCATACTTCGCGAGGGCGAGCGAGGGACCGGACGTCGAGTCTCGCGTGACGGCGGCGCGCTTCGTGGCGCGGGCGAGTCGCGCACGCGTCGTGTCGCGGCGCGCCGCATAGAAGCCAAGGTAGTCCGGCGGCGTCACGCCGAGGAAGGCGTCGAGCGCGCGGTAGGTGATCGCGTCGAAGGCATAGCCGGATTCCTGATTGGTGAGCACGGCGACGCCCAGGCGCTTCTCGGGGATCATCGTCACGAGCGACAGGTAGCCCGGAAGCCCGCCGGAATGCTGCAGCCGCAGGGTGCCGCGATAGTCCGAGACGAAGAGACCGAGTGCGTAGCCGTTGATGTTCGGGCGGAGGTGCTCGAAGCCCGCCGGTGCGGGGCCGCCGGGTCGCAGCGGCGTGACGATCGACCAGAGCTCGCGCGTGCTCACGGGGGAGAAGAGGCGTCGCTCGGGCGCGCCCACCGTAGCGCTGATCCGTCCCGAATCCAGCTGGACGATCATCCAGCGCGCGATGTCGGTTGCCGTCGTGTTCACTCCGCCGGCCGGATTCGTGTTGTCGCTCGTCATCGGCGCGATCGGCCGCACGACGCCGTCCACCTCGGCGTGGGTGGCCGCCACGTCGTCGGTGCGCGCGGCGTCGGAGTGGCGCACCGTGCTCGACGTCATCCCCACGGGCGCGAGGATGCGCGTTTGCACGAACTCCTCCCAGCTCATCCCGGAGACCTGCTCGATGAGCTGGCCGGCGACGAGATAGAGCACGTTGTCGTACGCGTACGCGCTGCGGAACGACGTCGCCGGCTTGATGTACCGCAGCCGCCGCGCGATCTCGGCGCGATCGTAGGTGGACGTCGGCCACCACAGTAGATCTCCTGCGCCGAGTCCGAGCCCACTGCGATGCACGAGGAGGTCGCGCACGGTGAGCTCGCGGGTGACGTAGGGGTCATACATCGCGAAAGCCGGGAGGTACCGGATCACCGGATCGTCCCAGCGGAGCTTTCCCTGCTCGACGAGCAGTGCGATCGCCGTGGCGGTGAACAGCTTCGTGTTCGACGCGATGCCGAACCGCGTGTTCGCATCGACGCGATCGGGGCGGCCGAGCTGCCTGACGCCGTAGCCCTTGGCGAGCACGATGCGGCCGTCCTTCACGATCGCCACCGCGGCACCGGGCACGTCGAACGTCTTCAGGACCTGCTCGACATACGCATCGAAGCCGGCGGGCGGCTCGGTCGCGCTCTGCGCGTGGAGCGGCGAGGCGTCGGCGAAGGCAACCGTGACGAGCAGCAGGGCGGCGCGCAGGGACATCAGGTGGTCTCGGCTCGAGGTGGTCGAGCGGGTGAAGCTGGAGGCATTCGCGTGACGCCTCAGGCCCACTCGACAGCGGCGTGCGGGGATCGGAGATTCAGGCATGACTGACATCGTTCGATACGGTACAGGCGGCGGCACCGGCACCGGCGGGCAGCACCTTCCCTTCGCGCGGGCCGTGGCGGCGGATGGCTGGTTGTTCGTCTCGGGCCAGGTTCCGATGCAGGACGGCGAGGTGGTGGCGGGCGGGATCGTGGAGCAGAGTCACGTCGCGATCCGGAACCTGATCGCGATCCTGCACGAGGCAGGCTACGGCCCGGAACACGTCGTGCGCTGCGGCGTGTGGCTCGACGACCCGCGCGATTTTCAATCGTTCAACAAGGTGTTCCGCGAGTATTTCGGCGCGAACCCTCCGGCACGGGCGTGCGTGGTGTCGAGCATGGTCGTGGACTGCAAGGTGGAGATCGAGTGCGTGGCGTTCAAGCGGTAGTGTGGAGCTGCGGGGCCGCGACGTCAGAACGTGGGGTCAGATACCCGCGGGTGTCTGACCCCTTGGCGGTCACCGTCGTCTCCAAATCCTTCATATCCGCCAACGACTGCCCGCTTCTTGCAGTCGACGCCGACTCGTTCTCGCCCTGCGCCCGAGCGTCTCGTTGAGCGCCGGCAGATTCAACACGACGTCGCCGACATGGGCCTTACCCCTTGGCTCGCGGCGTAGGGTGAGCTCTCTCTCGGACTACCGCACGTCGAGCGCCCCGCCTCCGCGCGGGGCGCTCGCATTTCCACCCTTGCA
>Ga0207674_10003093_pt1 | contig 20563 bp, 24 predicted proteins | sample KBSCornC72_FD_184303 | JGI IMG/M metagenome (GOLD analysis project Ga0207674, IMG submission 184303) | Corn rhizosphere microbial communities from Kellogg Biological Station, Michigan, USA - KBS Corn C7-2 (SPAdes) (version 2) | ecosystem: Host-associated > Plants > Roots > Rhizosphere > Soil ...
GATGTCGCTGACGGTGGTCACCTTGCGGGCTTCAAGCTGCTTGGCGCTGATCGCGGTGACGGCGACGGGAACCTTCTGGAGGTTTTCCTCGACGCGGCGGGCGGTGACGACGATTTCCTCGAGGCCGCGGTCATTATTGTCCTGCGCCACGGCGGCGGAAGCGCCGAGGCTGCTCAGCGTCATCGCGGTGCTGCCAAGCAATATGATCGATTTTCTCATGATTATCCCCCTCCATCGCTTTTTCAATGCACCCGAACCAGGGTGTTGAATCCGAACATTATTTCAAATATTTGGTTCGCAAGCTGAACCTTTCTGCGGGGTTTGATCCGTCTAGACAATATCCGAAAGGACTATTTTGCCTAGGACGGATCGATCCGCGCACCTATGGCCTGAGGCGTCCACAGAGTCTGATCTCCCAAGAGCTCGAAGGATCGGGCCGGGCTTAATCTGCAGATTTGACACGCTGAACTGGATATCATTCACGGCACTGACGTTCCGGGTTTCCAGTGCAGTCGCGCTGAGGGTCGAGACGGCGATCGGAACTTTCTGCTGATTTTCCTCTACCCGTCGCGCGGTGACGATGATGTCTTCCAGCGACGATCCTTCGCCTGCTGCGTCCCGCGTTTGCGCGTGAGCCGGTGCAGCCATGCCCGCCAGGCTGGCTACGACGGACAGCATTGATGCTTTCGCCAACAGACGCAATTGTTTATGACGCATTCCGGTCATCATCCCGCCACCTAGAGCCACGTTGCCGTTATGGAACTGCGGCGATCAGCCATCTGCCGCGTCACGATGCGAGAATCGTCATCCTACAAGACTAGCGGATCGTCCCTCGGCTAGTCCGATCGGATTAGAGACAGATCGCGCATTTCAATTCTATGTGAGGATCAAATAGAGCAACCCACCGTAGCGAGGGGGTGATAATAATATAGATGGGAGTGGTCATGGATTGGACACGTGCGGACGACGTTCTTAATCTCATTTCCAACATTTATGATGAGGCAACCCAACCCAACCCCTGGGCAGAGACGCTGAAAGGATTGAAAACGCTCCTCGAAGCCGACGCAGCCATTCTGCGCGTCGTCACGATCGGGGATCCCCCGAAGCATGTGCTCTACGCCTCAGACGCTCCGGACACGCCTGAGGCAATCAAAGCCTGGGAAAAGGTGAGCCCTTATGACCTGCTGCCGATCACAGCCTTCCGGATCGGCGAAGGCAGGATCGTGGTCTGGAACGAATATGTCGGCTATGACCGTATTTCGGATTTGCTCGCTCGGTTCGACATAAAGTCTACGATCTCAGTCTGCCTCGATTTTATCGACGGGTTGGAGTGCTCCATCCACTGCAATAGAGGCGCTGTCCGCCCCGCGTTCGGCACGGCTGAGCTGGGCCTGCTGAAAAAGATCGGGAAGCATTTTGCCCAGGCCCTGCATCTTCGGCGGGCCCTTGCGGAAGATCATACGATCCGGCAACTTCATGCCGACGCTCTGGATCGCCTTGGCATATCCGCCCTCCTGGTGAAAAGCGACCGGACCGCAAAGCCTATGAATGTATCCGCGTCTCGGATGCTGGCGACGGGGGATATCCTGAAAATCCAGGACGGCAAGATCCAAGCCGCGTCTTTCAACAGCAGCAAGGTATTCAGGAGAGCGCTCGACGCGGCGATTCGTTCGGCGGGCCATTCGCAGTCGCTTATCCTGGAATACGCCACCGACGATAAAAAGGTGCCGCGCGGCAACGTGAATGTTGCCGTGTGCAGCCGACAGGTGACTTCAGGCGTATCCGGCAGACAGGAAAATTGCGCCGTTATCTATGTCCGCACCAACAGTTCGATCACCTCACAGGATGTTCGCTCTCTTCAGCAGCTGTTCCAGCTCACACCGTCCGAAGCGCGCCTCGCCGTTGGCCTCGCGACCACACCGCATCTGAAGGATCTCGAGCGGGAGTTGAGGATCTCCCACAACACCGCGCGTGCCCACCTGCGATCAATGTACGCCAAAACCGACGTGTCCAGCCGATCGGAACTCATCGGCCTGATCAACAACAGCATGGTTGAACTCGTCCGCGATCGTGCGGAGACCTTCCAATGAGAAACGGAGAGACCTGTTCATAGTGCTGCGAATCCTGATCCATCCGCAGCGGGAGATTACTGATGACGGCCCGCTAAAATGGGTGGCCGGCCTGTATTACTTCCGCCTGAACAGTAAATATGAGCCGTTTGGAACCTTCATCGGACAGCCGATCACCCGCATCAATACGTTGCAAGACAGGCTGTCGAACGAATCGTTCGCGGCCTACGCGCAGGGCATCTATGAAATCCTGCCGCGCACTAACCTGACGCTGGGCCTGCGCTACACCACCGAGCGCCGGACTATCGTCGGTTCCATCACCGGGCTGACTACCGCTACGGGAGCGGTCCCGGGCGACGCGTTCCGCAGGAACATCCCGGCCCGGCAGATCGCGCTCGACCACAAATTTGCCGACAACATCATGGGCTTATATCTCGTGGAACCGCCGTTTCAAAAGCGGCGGCTTCAATTCCGCGGCATGGATCGATCCAGCGAGAAAATTCACGGTCAGGGCTTTCGTCGACAATCTGTGGAACGAGGCGGTTCGCGGATATGCGGTCATCAGCAACAAGGCCGCGGGCGCCTATCTGCCGCCGCGAACCTATGGCGGCTCGATCAGCGTGCGGTTCTAAGGGGAACAGGGTCCATCAGTAATGCGCGTTGATGCCGATCAGCTACGGTCTACATCCTCGCACGGCGCGGCCAGTCCGGGGCAGGGCGTGTCGCTGGAGCCTGCCTCGCGCCGAGGGGCGCTGGCGATCCTGGTGCTGGTGCTGATCAGCGTGGTCAATGCGGTCGATCGGCAACTGCCGTTCATTCTCGTCGATCCCATCAAGGCGGAACTGGGCCTTAGTGATACCCAGATTGGGCTTATGGCCGGCCTCGCATTCGCGGTGGTCTATTCCTTCGCCGGGCTGCCGCTGGCGCGGCTCGCCGACCGTGGCAGCCCGCGCCGCGTCCTGGTCGCGTCGCTGGTTATCTGGAGCCTGGCGACCGCCGTGACCGGGTGGGCCCAGAGTTTCATCCAGTTGATCCTGTGCCGGGTCGGCGTCGCGGCGAGCGAGGCAGGCAGCATGCCGGCCGCGCACGCCCTGATCGCGAGGACCTTCCCCACCAGCCGGCGGGCCGCAATCGTCGCCGTCTTCTCGCTGGGCGTACCGGTCGGCAGCACGCTGGGGCTGGCGCTGGGCGGATGGATCAACGATGTCGCGAACTGGCGCACTGCCTTCTTCATCATTGGTCTGCCGGGTCTACTGATAGCGGCCGGCGCGATGGTCGTGCTGCCCGCCCCGCGCCAGCGCATGATGGCAGCCCATGCCGATACGCCATCCTTCGCGCAGTCCATCCGACGGTTACTCGCCTTTCGGTCCTTCCGTCACCTGGCGGCCGCCTCGTCCTTGTTCGCGTGCGGGAGCTACGGCCTGAACGTTTTTGCGCCCGCCTTCCTGACCCGCACGCACGATCTGTCGACAGTCGAGGCAGGCGTCGGCGTCGGGCTAGCCTTCGGTATCGGTGGTGGGATCGGTACCTTCGCCGGCGGGCTGCTTGGCGATAAGCTGGGCCGCCGCGACGCCCGCTGGCGGGCCGCCGTGCCCGCGATCGGGCAGTTTCTGTGCATCCCGCTCTCGCTGGGCGCATGGCTCATCGACGATGCTACAGTGTCGATCGTGCTGCTCGGAACAGTCTATCTGTGCGGGCTGCTCTATTTCGCGCCGACCTTCGCCGCGATCCAGTATCTGGTTCCGGACAGCGGGCGAGCGATGGCTTCCGCTGTATTGCTGTTCTGCCTGACGCTCGTGGGCTCATCGGTGGGCCCGATGGCGATCGGCTCGGCGAGCGATTGGCTCGCGCCCGCTTATGGCCAGATGTCGCTGCGCTACGCCATGTGCCTGATGGCAGTCACGATGTTCTGGTCCGGTGTTCACTTCGTGCTCGCCGCCGGTGCGCTGGCGAAAGATATCGATCGCGCGGAAGGGCGCTGCTAGACCAAGCGCAGCGGCCGTCCGCAGCGGGTTACCTGGCCAGGCGCGGCCTCTCTGTAGCGCTCCTTGAGAGATGCCGCGCCGTCAGGTCAGCCGGTGGCGCGCCAACAAACCACTCTTCGAAGTCGGCCATGAGCGGAGACGGCCAAGTGGACCACATCAACGAAAGCAGATTTCATAGGAAGGTCACCAGTCGTAGCCGCGAGCGCAATACGGTTGCTCAGGCTGTCGGATCAAGCGTCCCTAGCCACGCTACCAGGCCGACGATCATGATGGCAGCGCTCGTTTCCACAAAGAGCGACACGCGTAAATGACCGACAGCATTGTTCCCGCCAGCGTCCAACGCCGGTGTCAACCGCCAACGGTTGGCAGCCGCCAATCCCAGCATCAGGCCGAAAAGCGCCAGCTTCCCGCCCAGAAGCCAGCCATAGCGGTTGTCAGCCAGTACGAGGAGCTGCGAGAGTTCCACGATCGTGATCAGATTGATCACACCGCTCACGATCAACGTCGTCACCAGCAGAGTTCCCATCAGTGAAAAGCGCGACAACATCCTCGAGATCGACTGCACATCGGCGTCTTGGCGCAGGCGGAAGATCGCGTGCAGCAGAACTGCCAGCGCACCGATCCAGCCCGCTGCCGCCCAGATATGCGCGACATCAGCGACGCGATGCATCACCCCCGCCCACCCTTCCGTGGCCCCCGCATGCCCCGTCCAGGCGAGCGTCGCGGTCGCGATCGCGGCGGGCGCAAGCGCGATCCGATCGCGGCCGGCGAAGGCCAGCGCCAGTACGCAGGCAAGCGCGGCGCCCCGAACCGCGAGAACGGACCCGATCGGCGTCATCGTCAGCAACACCCAAATACTGGTCCAGTCGGGAGCGGCAATCGATGCATCCGCCATCGCCGTCGCGCTCGCCAGCAGCCAAAGCATCGAAAAGGCGAGGCCCGCGATCGTCAGCCACACGATCACTGGCCGGGACCCCGCCTTTCCCATAACCACCCAAAAGAGCGTCAGTCCCATCAGCAGGGCAAGACTGATCATCAGCAAGGCCCGCGCGCCGATCAAGACTGCCTCGGTCATGATGGCTACTTCACTGTGAAGCTGTAGCCGCCTTCCATCTTGTGCTGGTCGGCGCCGACGATATGCCACTTCAGGTCATAGTTGCCGGCAGGCAATGGGCGGGGCAGGCTGACGATCATCGTCTTGCCATCCGGTGCGACGCTGGTCTTGAAGCCCTTGATCGGCATCGGCGGATGATCAGCCATTCCCGGCATCCCCGTCATAGCGATCTCCACACCGCTCATCGGAGCAAGCAAGCTTTCGGAGAACACCAGCGTCAGCTTGGTGGGCTTGACGACGCTCGCGTTCGCACCGGGATTGGAGGACAGCAGCTTGCTGTGCGCATTGGCGAGCCCCGGCAGGGAGAGCGCCATGGCGGCAATGATTGAGAAGATAGAAGGCTTCATGAGACAGTCTCCGTGCAGAGTCGGTATAGCGAATACGCATGGTCTTGCTCCAACCCTTGTTGCCCGAGCATATTTTCGGATGATGCTCGTCCGAGGGAAGCGCGCGCCATTCGCGTATGCGATAATGGAAATGGAGAAATTGCGATGACGGACCTGGACCATGTATTCAGCGCGATGCGCGCCATGCCAACGGATCTACGGTTGGAAGGCATGGAGCAGGTCGTGATGGCCGGCGTGGCACGGCGAAAGGAGCGAGCCGTGGCACGGCGCAGTTTTGCCCTTGCTGCGATGCTGGCAATAAGCGTGGGCTGGGCCGGCAGCCTCCCGCCCTCAGCGCCCACGCAAGCCGCCCCGATGCCGATTGGCATGTCAGACCATGCCCCCTCGCGCCTGCTCGGCGAATGACCTTACGCCGCTACTTGCTCGTCGCGCTGGTGGCCTTTGCAGCAGCGCTCGCCACCGTTTTGGTGGTACGCATCTGGATCACACCTGAGCCGCGCGTCGAAAACGAGGTTCATGCCTTACTGCATAAGCGACTGAAGCTCGATCCGACGCAGGAACAGCGTATCAACGCGCTGGAAGCCGCCTTCGCTCTCCGGCGCGATCAACTCGAGGCCGAAATGCGCGCTGACAACCAGCGTCTTGCCGCGGCCATAGTGGCTGAGCATGGCTATGGCCCCAAGGTTGGCAGAGCAGTGGACCGATCGCATCAGGTCATGGGCGAGCTTCAGAAGGAAACTTTGCAGCACATCTTCGCCATGCGTCGTGTATTGCGCCCCGACCAAGCAGAGCAGTTCGACGCTGCGGTTGTCAAGGCGCTCACACAGCCCGACCCGTGACGACAGCCGACCCCGAGGACCGCGCGCTTGTCGCTCGTGCCCTCGCAGGCGACCAATCGGCCTATGGCGGCCTGATGCGACGGCATCGCGATGCGGTATATCGGCTGGCGCGCGGCCATATGGGCGATGCCAACGAAGCGCTGGATATCACGCAGGAAAGTTTCATAGCGGCCTTTGCGGCCCTTTCCAGCTACGACAAGGAACGGCCATTCCAGGTTTGGCTCGCCCGTATCGCGCTCAACAAATGCCGCGACTGGGCCAGACGTCGGACGGTGCGCCGATTTTTCACCACAGCCCGGCCGATGGATGAGGCGCTTCACGTCCGCGACACGGCCAAAACGCCGGAAGAGTCCGTCGGATTGAAGCAAGAGCTCGCCCGTACCGGTGCCGCCATCGCCTCCTTGCAAGCATCGTTGAAGGACGCGCTACTGCTCTGCGCCGTTGAGGGCATGAGCCACGCCGATGCAGCGGCGGTGCTGCAGATCACACCCAAGGCAATCGAAACCCGCCTCTATCGCGCGCGCGTAAAATTAGCGGAAATTTTGAGGGATTAGCGTTCGGTTCGCGTAAAAAGGGGCATGGATTCCCTAACTCTCGACCGTCGTTCCCTGCTCAGGGGCGCCGCCACGCTCACCCTTGCGCATGCTTTCCCTGCCTGGGCACGAAGCGGCACTGCCGGGTTGCAATCCGGACCGGAGGTCCTTTCCGGTGACCTGATCGCGTTGACCGTCGAGGAAAACCATTTCGGCACAGCCGGCCGGTCGACGCATGCCGTCACGATCAACGGCACGGTGCCGGCGCCGCTGATCCGATTAAAGGAAGGGCAGACCGTTCGTCTTGCCGTCACGAACCGATTGCGCGAGGACACATCGATCCACTGGCACGGCCTGATCGTTCCCTTCCAGATGGATGGCGTGCCAGGCGTAAGTTTCCCCGGTATTCGCCCGGGAGAAACGTTTACGTACGAATTTCCGATCCGACAGTCAGGCACATATTGGTATCACAGCCACTCCGGCATGCAGGAGGCTATGGGCCATTATGGCCCGATCGTAATCGATCCGGCAGGCGCCGACCCCGTACGGTTCGATCGGGAGCACATCATCGTTCTGTCGGACTGGTCGAATGTCCATCCACATATGCTGTTGAAGCGCCTCAAGCAGATGGGCGGCTATTACAACCTGCAGAAGCAGACGCTGGCCGGCTTGTTGGAAGGAAAGGATCAGAGCCTCAAGGATCGGATCGAGTGGGGTAAGATGCGCATGGACCCCACCGACATCTCTGACGTCACGGGCTCGACCTACAGCTTCCTCATCAACGGCCATGGAATGTCCGAAAACTGGACAGGAATATTCCAACCTGGCGAACGGGTACGGCTGCGCATCATCAATGCATCGGCGATGACTAATTTCAACGTGAGGCTGCCTGGCCTTTCCATGACCGTCGTTCAAAGCGATGGCCAGCACGTCCAACCCGTCGAGACCGACGAATTCCAGATCGGCATCGCTGAGACCTATGATGTCCTAGTGCAGCCGACCGAAGCGAAATCCTATGGCTTGATCGCCGAAGCAATCGATCGCTCCGGTTCGGTCCGCGGCTCGCTGGCGCCGCGCATCGGCATGGCGGCGCCAGTGCCTGACCTTCGCCAGCGACCGCTGCTCACCATGAAGGACATGGGCATGGACATGGCGGGCATGGACATGGGCCAGAATGGGGTGATCGACCTCAGCCAGCCGGCCAACGAACGCATGACAGGCCATAGCATGAAGATGCTCGATCCAAGCGTGGCGCCAAATGTGCCGATGGGTCCGGGGGTGGCCACGCTCTCCGCCACGCCTTCCGACCGCGCGGCGGACCGCCCAACCGGGCTGGAAGATGTTGACCACCGCGTGCTCACCTATGCCGATCTGAGGGCGCTGGAGCCAAATCAGGACGTCCGGCCCCCGACCCGCTCTCTGGACATTCATCTGACCGCCAACATGGAACGCTATATGTGGTCGTTCGACGGCCTGAAGCTGTCGGACGGCGCGGAGCCCATCCCCTTCCGCCATATGGAACGGGTGCGCGTAACGCTCATCAACGACACCATGATGCCGCACCCCATCCACCTTCACGGTCATTTTTTCCAGCTGGTCACAGGCGAGGACGCGGCGCACAATCCGCGCAAGCATACGGTCAATGTCCTGCCGGGCGGCAAGATCAGCTTCGATCTCACCGCTGACGCGCTCGGCGATTGGGCTTTCCACTGCCATATGCTGATGCACATGCATTCCGGCATGATGCGGGTCGTCACCGTCCGGCATGGCGGAGAGATGACATGATAGGGAAAGTTGCGACCATCCTCCTCGCCGTCGTCGCGCTGCCCGTGCAAGCGCAGACGATGGCCGATAGCCAAACGGATCATGGAGCACATCAGGCGACGCACGACGAGCCGGCAGTTCCGCAGGGTGCCACCCCGCCCGTCCCCACTGACCACGCCGCCGAGGCCTTTTACGATAGCGCCGTCATGGCGCGGGCGCGTGCTGCCATGTTAAAAGAGAGCGGCGGCATCGCCTTCTCGCAACTGATGGTCGATCGGCTGGAATATCATGCCCAGAAAGGCGGCGACGGTTATCGTTGGAAAGGCGAAGGCTGGATCGGCGGCGACATCAACCGCCTGATGATAAAATCAGAGGGCGAGGGCGAGATCGGGAACACACTCGAAAGCGCCGAGTTGCAGGCGCTCTATGGCCGCGCCATCGATCCGTGGTGGAACATCGTCGGCGGGATCCGACAGGATTTCCGTCCGCAACCACAGCGCACCTACGCCACTATCGGTATCGAGGGGCTCGCACCCTATTGGTTCGAGGTGGAAGGCCAGATCTTCCTGTCCGACAGTGGTGACGCACATTTGCGCCTCGAAGCTGACTATGACCAGCGCATCACCCAGCAGCTGATCCTGCAACCCGCCGTCGAGGTGAATTTTGCCGCGCAGGACGTGCCGGAATTGGGCATCGGCTCAGGCCTCTCGGACTTTGAGCTCGGCGTGCGTCTGCGATACGAGATTGCACACGAGTTCGCGCCCTATTTGGGCATCAACTGGGAACGCAAGCTTGGAGACACGGCGCGTTATGCGCGCGCGGCGGATGAGCCCGTCTCAGCCACCAGCCTGGTTGCCGGGGTACGATTCTGGTTCTGACCCGCGGTCAACATATCGATGTGATATTTGTCATGCGAGACGACGGGGTAGTTCCTGGCCATCTGCTCGACGCGTTCGTCCACCATGGGATGGTAACCGCGATACCGTTGGATTTCGTGGCTGACGCGGCATGCTTGCGACCACTCCCGCTGGCATGATCTGGCTGCGCTGAATGTCGATCCCAGCTAGATAACTTCTCCCGTCAAACGTTGGCAGATCATGTCGAGTTGCTCCAGCGTCGAATAGGCGAGCGAGACGTTACCGCCGCTCGGGCCATGCTTTATCTGCACCTTGAGGCCCAGCAGGTCGCCGAGCTGCCGTTCCAGCGCCTCGACGTCTGCATTCCCGCCCTTGTAGGCGAGCGTGCGCTGGGCATGCTTCGGCTTGACCGACCGCGCGAGATTCTCGGTCTCGCGGACTGAAAGTCCCTTTGCGATCACATCCTCGGCAAGACCGACCGGATCGGGCGCGGTGATGAGCGCGCGAGCATGGCCCATCGAAAGCTTGCCCTCGGCCACCGACTCCCGCACCGGCTTCGGCAGATCGAGCAGGCGCACGAGATTGGCGACATGGCTACGCGACTTGTGGACGAGCTTGCCGAGTGCCTCCTGACTGTGGCCGTAATCGTCCATCAGCCTGCGATAGGTCTCAGCCTCCTCGATCGCGTTGAGATCCTGGCGCTGGATGTTCTCGACGAGCGCGACCTCGAGCGTCTCCGCGTCAGTGAATTCGCGGACGATGGCCGGGATTTCATGAAGCTGCGCTTTCTGGGACGCGCGCCAGCGGCGCTCCCCGGCGACGATTTGATAACCGTTGCGGATCGGGCGGACGACGATGGGCTGGATCAGACCGCGCGCCGCGATCGACTGGCCCAGTTCTTCAAGTGCTTCCTCGTCGAAATAACGGCGTGGCTGATCAGGATGCGGGCGGATTTCCGCCACGGGAATCAATGCGATGCCGTTGCTGCGGGTCGAACCGACGATCGGCTCTTCCTGCGTCGCCTCGCCCAGCAGCGCCGAAAGGCCCCGACCCAGCCCCCCCGGCCGCTTGCGGATCAGTTCCTCACTCATCATGTCCCCTTGTTGCGTGCCGGAGTCACGCCGCCTCGGCCGTCGTCTTGGGCAGCCGCCCGATCAATTCGCGCGCAAGCGCTATGTAAGCTTCCGACCCGGGGCAACGATAGTCATAGATCAGCGCGGGCAGGCCATGGCTCGGCGCTTCCGACAACCGGACGTTCCGGGGGATTATGGTCTTGAAGACGATATCGCCGAGCACGGCCCGAACATCCTGCGCGACCTGCTCAGAAAGACGATTGCGCCGGTCATACATGGTAAGCGCAACCCCGATGATCGACAGGTCCGGATTGAATTTCGCCCGGATGCGGTCGACGGTCTGAAGAAGCTGGCTCAAGCCCTCCAGCGCGAAAAATTCGCATTGCAGCGGGACCAGCAGCTTGCGCGCGGCAATCAGCGCGTTGACCGTCAAAAGGCCCAGCGAGGGCGGGCAATCGATCAGGCAGACATCCCAGCGCCCCTGCGGCGCCGCATCGAGGGCCTTGTCCAGACGATGAGTTCTTTGTTCAAAATCAATGAGTTCGATCTCGGCTCCGGAAAGATCGACGGTCGCGGCGACCAGATCGAGCCGCGGAATCCGCGTGGCGATGACCGATTGTTCGATCGTCGCCTCGCCTGTCAGAACATCATAGCTGGTACGAACGCGCTCGTTCCGGCTCACGCCAAGCCCGGTCGATGCGTTGCCCTGCGGATCGAAATCGACGAGCAATACCCGCGATCCCGTGGCCGCCAGCGCGGTGGCGAGGTTGATGGCCGTGGTGGTTTTGCCCACGCCCCCCTTCTGATTAGCCACCGCAATTCTGATCATCGACGTCTCCTGGGCTGGACGCCGGTCGCGACGATGATCGCGCCGTCGGGATCGGTGACGCTTGGTTCGATCCTGAAGCTACCCTGCCATGTTCTGCGCGCCACTTCCAGTTCCGATGCAGCCGATTTTCCTTTCGGCAGCAGCCATAACGTATCTGGAGACGCCAGATGCTGCGCGAGCGTGAACAAGCGCTCCAGCGGAGCGAAGGCACGTGCGGAAATTACGGCGAACGGCGCGGCCTTTTGCTGCTCCACCCGACCCTGCAATATTGACGTTTTGGCCAACGCGAAGCGCTTGATCATCGCCTGCAGATGCTCGACGCGCTTGCGCCGTTCTTCTGCGAGCACGACCTGTCGATCTGTCAAAAGCGCAACCACCAGACCTGGGAACCCTGCCCCGCTCCCCAGGTCCAGCCATGGGCCGTTCCCCGTCGGCCATTTCAGGAGTTGAGCGGAATCGACGATATGCCGCGACCAGAAGCTCTCGATCGTCGAGCGCGCGATCAGATTTTGATGCGAATTTGCCTCGATGGTTGCGGCTTCCAACTCGACGAGGCGATCCAATGTTTCACGTGGAACATCGAGATTGGACCGCAGCCAAGCCTCGGCCTCGTCGCGCGTCATGCCGCGAGGCGGCGGCACCGCACCAGAATCGCGCCCAAGGCTGCCGGCGTTATGCCGCGCACTCGCCCTGCAGCCCCCAGGGAATAGGGCCGTGCTGCTTCAAGTCGCTCGATCATTTCCGCTGAAAGCCCGCCGATCGATCGATAATCGATGTCTTCGGGAATGCGAACCGCCTCGTCGGCCTGCATTCGCGCGACCTCGCGTTGCTGGCGATCGACATAGGGTGCGTAACGCCCATCATTAATGAGTTCATCGAGAACAGGACCGTCGATCGCATCGAGTCGCGGCTCAAGTTTCAAAAGAGCTTGTTTGGAAAGGTCGGGAAAGCTGAGCCATTCGAACAATCTCCGCTGAACACCGTCGCCACTGACATTGCAGCCAACCTCAACGATCTCGCGCGCATGAACTCTGCGGTCCAACAAGGACATCGCCATGTCACGCGATGTTTCACGTGAAACATTGGCGCTCTGGCGTGCTGGTCCCAGACAACCAATCTCAGATGCCAACGTGGAGAGACGGCTATGCGCATTGTCCGCACGCAACCGCAGTCGGTATTCGGCGCGCGCTGTAAGCATGCGGTAAGGTTCGGTTACGCCATGCAGCGTCAAATCATCGATCATCACGCCAATATAGCTATGGGCACGGTCGAAAATGACCTCAGCCGCGCCGCTCGCAAAAGCTGCAGCGTTGACCCCGGCTACCAGCCCCTGTGCTGCCGCTTCTTCATAGCCAGTCGTGCCGTTGATCTGTCCGGCACAATAGAGGCCTTCCACCGTGCGAACCCGGAGCGTCGGATCGAGCGCGCGAGGATCGATATGATCATATTCAACCGCATAGCCAGGCTGCGCGATTTCAGCCTGTTCCAATCCGGCGATGCTCCGCACGAGCGCGAGCTGGACATCCTGGGGCAAGGATGTGGAAATGCCGTTCGGGTAGATCAGCGAGTCGTCCAAACCCTCGGGCTCGAGGAAAATCTGGTGCGAACTCCGATCCGCAAACCGGGTCACCTTGTCCTCGATCGAAGGACAATAGCGCGGCCCGCGCCCCTCGATCGCTCCCGCGAACAGGGGCGACCTATCCAGGCTGGACCGGATGATGTGATGCGTGTGCTCGTTGGTGCGGGTCACGCCGCACGCAAGTTGCGGGTTTGCCCGGCCGTTGGTCAGATAGGAGAAGGTCCAGCCTTCCGCATCTGATGGCTGCATCTCGATCGCAGCCCAGTCGATGCTGCGGCCATCCAGGCGCGGCGGGGTGCCAGTCTTGAGCCGTGCCATCGGCAGAGCAAGGGCGCGTAACTGGCCGGCCATGCCGGTGGACGGCGCCTCGCCAATCCGGCCACCGGCGCAGGCTTCCATCCCGAAATGAAGCTTGCCGTTAAGGAAAGTGCCGGTCGCCAGCACCACGGCCGCAGCCGACAGTTCGCGGCCGTCCACCAGCCGGAGACCGTTGACCGTGCGTTCCCCGTCAAAACGTAATTCCGCCGCCTCGCCTTCGATGATGTCGAGGCTGGCCAGATCGCCCAACGCTGCCTGTACTGCCGCCCGGAAGAGCTTTCGATCAGCCTGGACCCGGGGCCCCTGCACGGCCGCACCCTTGCTGCTGTTGAGCATCCGATAGTGGATGGCCGCAGCATCAGCGGCGCGAGCGATGATGCCGTCGAATGCGTCGACCTCGCAAACGAGATGCCCTTTGCCGAGTCCGCCGATCGCCGGGTTGCATGACATGGCGCCGATCTGGTCGCGGCGCATCGTGACCAGTGCCGCGCGCGCACCCATCCGCGCCGCCGCCGCCGCAGCTTCGCAGCCGGCATGTCCGCCACCTACAACCAGGACATCGTAGCTCGCCATGATTCGCGTCGGCTAGGTCAGCGCGATCCGCTTGTCAAAGCCCATCACTTCCCGATGCAGAAACGACTGAAGATTGCATCGAGCAGCGGCTCGATGCCGCCGGCACCTGTGAGCCGGTCCAGGCTGGCCCGCGCCCCGCGCAATGCCTCCGCCAACAGGATAATATCGCGCGGCGCACGATCCGGCAGCGCCGCGATACAATCGGCCAATGCCTGACGCTGGCGTTCGGTCAGTGCGATCTCACCTTCTCGCGGCAGCAGCATTGTTCCACGTGAAACAAGTGTCGCTTTGAGCACGTCGATCCCCTGCTGCGTGACCGACGATATCGCGATGCCCTCGGCGCCATCCACATTTCCGCCAAGATCCGACTTTGGGAAGATCTGCACGGCCTTGACCGGGCATTGGCCTGGCTCGCCCATCCACAGGACCAGATCAGCCGCCTCCATCGCGGCCTGCGCGCGGCTTACACCAATCCGCTCGACGCTGTCGTCGGTGTCCCGCAGCCCTGCGCTATCGACAAAGATGAAGGGCATCCCTTCCATCTGCACCGGATATTCGATGAGATCCCGCGTCGTTCCGGGTATCGCAGTAGCAATCGCCGCCTCCTTTCCGACTAAAACATTGAAAAGAGTAGATTTGCCTGCATTGGTGGGACCTGCGATGACAACTCTTATACCGTCTCGCAATCGCTCTGCCGGCGGCGTGCACAACATGGTGTTCATTTCCTGCCGCAGGCGAACGATCGCACCGGCTGCCACGCCGTCATCCTCGGGCACATCGTCTTCGTCGGAAAAATCGATCCGCGCCTCGATGGCTGCTGCCGCGTCGACCAACTCGGCGCGCCAGCGTCCGATCGCACGCGACAAGGTGCCGTCGGCCAGCGCCATGGCATTGCGCCGCTGGCTTTCGGTTTCCGCCGTCAGAAGATCGCTGAGCCCTTCGGCCTCAGCAAGATCGATCCTGCCGTTCGCGAACGCCCGGCGCGTAAATTCTCCAGCCTCCGCACGGCGCAGACCGCCCTGCCCTGCCAAGGCCCGCTCGACGGCGGCAACCACGGCTCGCCCGCCATGGAGATGCAGTTCGACAAGATCCTCTCCGGTGGCGCTACCCGGCCCCGGAAAGAACAATGTCAGCGCCCGATCGAGAACGACGCCGCTGGCAGGATCCCGGAGCGTCTTCAACCGCGCCTGGCGCGGCCCCGGAAGCTCTCCGGCCATGGCCTGCAGCGCCTTGCCGGCAAAGGGCCCGCTGATCCGGACGATCGCAATCGCGGCGGGAGGCTGGCCGGAGGATAGCGCGAAGATCGTATCGCCATGCAGGTCCGGATTCACTTGTCTCCGGTGCCGCTCATCTGTTCGAACATCTTGCGCCACATCCCCATGCCCGCTTCGCCGAACGGCGCCCAGTTGCGCATCATCGCCTCGATCATATCGGGCGTCACCCCTTCCGAGATCGCTTTCTTCATCTGGTCGAGATAGGCATCATGGATCGGCGTGAGATCGGGCAGACCGAGGAAATTACGCGCTTCCTGCGGCGTGCAGTCGATATCGACAGTGATCTTCATCGCGGAACCTCCAGACGGTTGAGCGGTCTCTGTACACGTTGGTAGAGGGAGATCGATCGGGCGTCCATGTTCACCTCGATTCGCTCCGGCTATCATTCAGACGGCGATGATGCTTAAACTGCCCGTATTCGCGAATATTTTGACTATCATATTGAAAAACAGGAGGATTTATGGGAACGATGGTTTCGGTGGCAGCGCTGGATCACAGCGGCAGCTTCGATGTCTACAAAGCGGTGCCGACGGGCGAACCCAAGGCCGCAATCGTAGTCATCCAGGAAATCTTCGGAATCAATCCGGGCATTCGCGCCAAGGTCGATCACTGGGCGGCGCAAGGCTACACCGCCTATGCGCTTGACCTCTTCTGGCGGGACAAGCCGGGCATCCAGCTCGATCCCGATATTCCCGAGCAGCTGCAGGAGGCGTTCGGCTTCTACCAGCGTTTTGATCGCGACAAGGGTATCGAGGACATCGAGGCGACCATCCGTGCGGCGCGCGCCGAAACTGGAAAGAAAGTCGGCGTTACCGGCTATTGCCTGGGTGGGCTGCTGACCTACCTGGCCGCGACCCGCACCGATACTGATGCGAGCGTAGCCTATTACGGGGGCGGGATCGACGGCTTCCTCGGGGAATCGCATGGCATCGCCCGGCCACTGCTGATGCATTTCGCCGGCAAGGACCATTTTATCCCGTCCGAGGCGATCGCGAAGATCCAGGAGAGCTTCGCGGGCAATGAGCGCGTCGATATCCATGTCTATGACGGCGTCGATCATGGTTTCGCGACCCAGACCGGCAAGCGCCGGGTCGAGCATGCCGCCAATCTCGCCGACGGCAGAACCGAGGCCTTTTTCGCAACGCATCTGGGCTGATGAGTGATCCCTGGCGCATCATCTTTCGTACCACGGGCGGACCGGAGGTGCTTGAACGCGAAACGTTCGACCCCGGTTTTCCGGGTCCGGGTCAGGTGCGGGTGAAGGTCAGCGCCAGCGGCGTCAACTTTATCGACACCTATCATCGGGCGGGCCTGTATCCGCTCCCGCTGCCATCGGGCCTCGGGACTGAGTTCGCAGGTGTGGTGGATGCCGTAGGCCCGGACGTCCGGGGCTTTTCACTTGGCCAGCATGTCGCTGCGCGCATAAAGCGCCCGGGAAGCTACGCCACCCATGTAATCCTCAGTGCAGACGAATTGGTGCGCGTGCCGGCGGGCATATCGGATGAAGTGGCCGCCGCCGTCACGCTCAAGGGGCTGACGGCCTGGATGCTACTCGAAAAATGCCGCAAGCTCGAACCAGGCCAGATCGTCCTGGTCCATTCGGCTGCGGGCGGGGTAGGATCGCTGCTCGTCCCATGGGCCAAGGCTATGGGCGGCGTCGTGATCGCGCATGCCGGCAGTGCCGAGAAGGCCGACCGCGCCCGCGCTGCTGGCGCCGACCATAGCCTCAGTTGCAGCTTTGACGATCTTGCAGCGAAGGTGTGCAAGCTTACCGGCGGGCATGGGGCCGATCTCGTGCTGGACGGCGTGGGCGCGGCAAGCTGGGCGGCCTCGCTTGGCGCCATCGCAAGACGCGGGCTGATCGTCAGCTACGGCAATGCCAGCGGGCCGGTGCCGCCGGTGGCGCCGCTGGAACTGAGCCGCGCGGGATCCGTCTTCCTCACCCGGCCCACCATGTTCGATTACACCCGGACGCCAGAGGAGCTGGCAGAAGGATGCAGCCGGCTGTTTGGGCTGATCACGGACGGCACGCTGTCCGTCGAAATCGGACAGCGCTACCCGCTCGCCGATGTGGCCCACGCCCATCGCGCGCTGGAAAGCCGGAAGACGGTGGGATCGACGATCCTGATCCCTTGACCGGCCTCAGGTGAGAAGCTGCAAAATACCCACGTCGTGATCGACGATGCCGTCATAGATCATCTTGAAGGCGACATAGACGATCACGATCAGGCCAAGATAGGCGATCCAGCGGTAGCGCTCGATATAACGGGCGAGAATGTTGGCCGCGATCCCCATCAGCGCCACCGACAGCAGAAGGCCGATAATGAGGATGCCGGGATGATCGCGCGCCGCCCCGGCGACCGCGAGCACATTGTCCAGGCTCATGCTGACGTCGGCGACCGCAACCGCCCATGCCGCGCCGGCAAAGCTTTTTGCGGGCGCCAGGCCGGAGACGTCATCGTCGCTCGGATCATCAGGCGTGTCCGCTCCGCGCGGCGGATGCAGTTCGCGATACATCTTCCACGCAACCCACAGCAGCAGCAGGCCGCCCGCGAAGATAAGGCCGACGATCTGCATCAGCTGGGTGACGACCAGCGCGAAGGCGATGCGCAGCACCAGCGCCGCGATGATGCCGATCAGGATCACCTTGCGGCGCTGATCCGCCGGCAGCCCCGCCGCCAGCGCACCGACGACGATCGCATTGTCGCCAGCCAGCATGATGTCGATCATCAGCACCTGTACGAACGCGGCAAGCGCGCTCGGCGAACCGATATTGGAGAAATCCGCGACGATATGGTTCCAGATGTCGAGCATTGCCAGTTCGTTAAGCTGAAGGAGGGGAACTGTCGATCACCGATGCCCCGAAATATGTAACCATCGGAACTGGATCGTAAAAATGATGAAGTAAATCCCGCCACTGCTCATAGCGATCGGACTCGCGAAAGCCGTCGCGATGGCTCGCCACGTCCGCCCAGCGCACCAGCAGCAGATAAGGATCGCCCTTGGTGTTGGGTCGCAGGACGTTGATGCCAAGGAAGCCCGGTGATGCCGCAATCAACGGTATTGCCTCTCGCAGAGCATTCTCGAACGCCGCACCATGTTCAGCGCGGACGGGCAAGAGCGCATGCTCGACGATCATTTACTGGTTCATCGAGTCGAAGAAGTCCTCGTTGGTCTTCGAATCCTTCATCTTGTCGAGCAGGAACTCCATCGCGTCGACAGTGCCCATCTGCATGAGGATACGGCGGAGCACCCACATCTTGGAGAGCTTCGCCTTGTCCACGAGCAGCTCTTCCTTGCGGGTGCCGGACTTGCCGACGTCCATCGCCGGGAAGATGCGCTTGTCGGCGATCTTGCGGTCGAGAATGATTTCCGAGTTGCCGGTGCCCTTGAACTCTTCGAAGATCACCTCGTCCATGCGGCTGCCGGTATCGATCAGTGCGGTCGCGATGATCGATAGCGATCCACCCTCCTCGATATTGCGCGCGGCGCCGAAGAAGCGCTTGGGCCGCTGCAGCGCGTTAGCATCGACACCGCCTGTCAGCACCTTGCCCGAGCTTGGCACGACCGTGTTGTAGGCGCGGCCGAGACGAGTGATCGAGTCGAGCAGGATCACGACATCCTTCTTGTGCTCGACGAGACGCTTGGCCTTCTCGATCACCATCTCGGCGACCTGGACGTGACGCGACGCGGGCTCGTCGAAGGTCGAGGATATCACCTCGCCCTTCACCGAACGCTGCATGTCGGTGACTTCCTCGGGCCGCTCGTCGATCAGCAGTACGATCAGGAAGACCTCAGGATGGTTGTCGGTAATCGCTCTGGCGATATTCTGGAGCAGGACCGTCTTGCCCACGCGTGGCGGCGCAACGATCAGCGCGCGCTGGCCCTTGCCCTGCGGCGACACGATATCGATCACCCGCGCCGACTTGTCCTTGATCGTCGGATCATGCGTATCGAGCGTCAGCTTCTCGTCGGGATAAAGCGGGGTGAGGTTGTCGAAGTTGACGCGGTGGCGGACGGCATCGGGATCGTCGAAATTGACCGAGACGAGCCGGGTCAGCGCGAAATAGCGCTCGCCGTCCTTGGGGCCGCGGATCTCGCCCTCGACGGTATCGCCGGTGCGGAGACCGAATTTGCGGACCTGATTGGGTGAAACGTAAATGTCGTCGGGGCCAGCCAGATAATTGGCCTGCGGGCTGCGCAGGAAGCCGAACCCGTCTGGGAGCACTTCGATGGTGCCCTCGCCCATGATCTGTTCGCCATTCTCGGCCTGGGCCTTGAGGATCGCGAACAGCAGGTCCTGCTTGCGCATGGTCGAGGCGCCCTCGACCTCCAACTCCTCCGCCATGGCCACCAGATCGGCAGGAGTCTTTTTCTTTAATTCTTTGAGATGCATTGGGATTTTCCGTTGATGTGCCGAACGGCGAACGCTGGGATGCGTAGTGCGGAAGGAGGAATGTGCGGCGAGACTGACTGGCCTGCACTGAAATTCAGGTAAGGCCGGGGAAGAATCAAGTCAAGGCTGTGCCCACGCAGCCCACCGCATTCGTCCCGACGCTCAGAACGGCCTGACGATCACCAATATGACGATCACGGCGGTGGCGATGCCGGGGATCTCGTTCATCATCCGCAGCGCCTTGTCGGTCGGCGGGCGGTGGCCGGCGGCGAGCTTCTTGCCATAGCCGACTGCCCAGCCATGGAAACCGGACAACAGGAAAACGGTTGCGAATTTGGCCTGGAACCAGCCCTCGCCCCACAGTCCCTGATCGAAGGCCAGCAGCAATCCGAAAATCCACACCAGCACCATCGCCGGGCTGATGATGATCGACCGCAGCCGTCTTTCGCGCTCGATCCACTGCCTATCCTCTTCCGATCCCGGCAGGGTCGGCTGATGATAGACGTAGAAACGCGGGAGCATGAACAGGCCCGAGATCCAGAAGATCACGAAGATCAGATGCGCCGCCTTGATCCACGGATAGGCCGCGCCGAGCATTCCCAGCCCGAATATCTCGTTCATGGCCTAGCCCCCACGGACCCGCGCCAGCAAATGTTCGACATGGGCGATGGGCGTGTCCTGCTGAATGCCATGGCCGAGATTGAACACATGCGGCCGCGAAGCGAAAGCCCCCAATATGCGGTCGATCGCATGATCCAGTTCCGCGCCGCCCGCGATCAGCGCCAGCGGATCAAGATTGCCCTGCACCGGCAGGCCTTCGGGAAGCTCAGCATCGGCCCAGCGCGGATCGACCGTCTCGTCCAGCCCGAGCGCATCCACCCCGGTTTCCTGCGCATAGGCGACAAGCTTGCCGCCCGCCCCCTTGGGAAAGCCGATGATCGCAAGTTCAGGATGGCGCTTGCGCAAGGCCGTCACGATCCGCGCGGTCGGCGCGATCACCCATCTCTCGAACT
>Ga0207674_10003095_pt1 | contig 20554 bp, 17 predicted proteins | sample KBSCornC72_FD_184303 | JGI IMG/M metagenome (GOLD analysis project Ga0207674, IMG submission 184303) | Corn rhizosphere microbial communities from Kellogg Biological Station, Michigan, USA - KBS Corn C7-2 (SPAdes) (version 2) | ecosystem: Host-associated > Plants > Roots > Rhizosphere > Soil ...
TCCTTGCCAAGGTTCCGGTCGCTCCGGCACAGCAGTACATCCGCCTGGATCCCGATGCTCAGCAGCTCCTTCACCGAGTGCTGCGTCGGCTTCGTCTTCAGTTCCTGTGCCGCCGCGATCCACGGCACCAGCGTCAGGTGAACAAAAACCGTATTCTCGCGCCCCAACTCCTGGCGCATCTGCCGGATCGCCTCCAGAAAGGGCAGAGACTCGATATCGCCCACGGTCCCTCCGATCTCCACGATCGTCACATCCGCCCCGTTCGCCGAAACCTTCCGCATCGCGTTCTTGATTTCATTCGTCACGTGCGGAATCACCTGCACCGTCTTACCCAGGTAATCGCCCCGCCGCTCCTTCAGGATGATCTGCTCGTAAATCCTCCCTGTAGTCAGGTTGTTATCCCGCGACAGCGGTGCGTGGGTAAACCGCTCGTAGTGCCCGAGATCCAGGTCCGTCTCCGCTCCGTCATCGGTCACAAACACTTCGCCGTGCTGAAACGGCGACATCGTTCCCGGATCGACATTCAGGTAAGGGTCGAACTTCATCAAATTCACGCGCAGTCCGCGGCTCTCGAGCAGGCATCCGATCGAAGCCGCGGCAAGGCCCTTGCCTAAACTGGACACAACTCCGCCCGTCACAAAGACGTACTTTGCCGACATCGCTGCAACCTCGCTATTCAATTGTGCTGATTGGCCGTACCTGGTGGGCACAATCAAGTATGGCAGAAACTCTGCCGTCAATGAAAGACAAAATGGAGATCAAAATGCTTCGCAGCAAATGCATCGTCTATAACCGCATCTCCAGCAACTACTTCTCTCCCTCACCAACCTCCCGTTCTCGCAACTCCTTCAACCTGAACTGTGGAAATCCATCCTGAACCTCAATCTTCGGAACGACTGCACTGAGCCCAGGCCATCTCCTCGATCGCATGTATACTCCCTCTTGTTCCTCAACCAACTGTCCCAGGGGGTCCCATGCTGGTCGTTCCTCTCTTCGTCTCTCGACTTGCCCTTCCCGCTCTCCTAGCCTCCGCAACCGCCGCATCCGCCTCCCAGACTCCCGCAGCCGCCTCTTGCGCCGCTCTCGCTGACACCAGCATCCCCACCAACTCCACCGTCGAAGCCAAAGTCACGGGTCTCGACTCTTCCAAGCTCAAACCCGGCAAAGAAATCTGGCTCAAAGTCGCCCACGGAGTCTCCTATCAGGGCTGTACCTTGGAAACCGACTCCGTCGTCTACGCCCACATCCTCTCCGCAACCGGCGGAAAGGGTGCCACCTCCTCTGAGCTCTCCCTGGCCTTTGACCACGCCGACTGCTCCGGCCACGACAAGCTGCCGTTCAAGCTCCGGGTCATCGCCGTCGTTGGCCCCCCGGGGCAGAAGCGCAATATGCACGAAGATATGCCCACACAAGTCGCGGGCTCAGCCCGTCAAATCGATAACGCGGTGGCCGGAACAAACGCCCTTGACATGGAACTCAACCCGGGCGGCCCACCGCATACAGTACGCCCGGGCATTGTTGTTGGCGTCCCGAACCTCAAGCTCGAACCCACCGCCGGCCCCGAATGCAGCGACAAGCTGAGCAGCACCGCCAGCAAGATTCAGCTCGGCCCCGGCTCCGAGCTCATCCTCGCACTGACAGAGACGAGATAATCCGTCACATTCCTGTTAACCATCGCTGACTGTCCGCCGTCCTTAGTTTGTAGATAGCTGTTTGAAAACAAAAAACCCGGGAGCGTCTCCCTCATGCTGCTCACTCCCCGTCCACTGACAAGAATCATCGCTGCTGTTTGTTTTTCAACTACGGCTGCACTTGCCCAATCGCCAGCACCCTCCGCCTCCGGCCAGGCTGCGCCTCCAGCCACATGCGCTCCCATGGCAAACATCGCCATACCCAGCCGCGCCGCTATTGAGGCCAAGGTCACCAGCCTCGATTCCGCTCACCTAAAGGCCGGCAAGGACATCTGGTTCAAGCTCGCTCGCCCCTTCAACTACCCTGGCTGCGCTCTCGACGCCGATTCCGTCGTCTACGCCCGCGTCATCTCCGCCAGCCCCACTGAGATATCCCTTGCTTTCGACCGCGCCGACTGCAACCACCACGACCAGCAGCCTCTAAAGCTTCGCATCATCGCAATCGTCGGACCTCCCGGAGAATCGCACCACCTGCACGAAGACATGCCCACCGAGGTTGCCGGAGGCGTTCGACAGATAGGCCAGGCGGTCTTCGGCACCGACGAATTCGATGAGGATCTCAACCCCGGCGGTCCACCCCACACCATCCACCCGGGAATCGTCGTCGGCATCAAGAACCTGAAGCTCCAACCCACCGCCGGCCCCGAGTGCAGCGACAAGATCACCACCGACGGAAACAGAATTCAGCTTGCGTCCGGTTCAGAGCTAATCCTCGCCATGACCGTAAATCGCGTCATCCATAGGCCACAGGCAACACCAACCCCGGCCCCGCATCCCTGACCTCGGGCCATCGCATCAGACCTGGATAACGACCTTCCCCCGTGCATGCCCGCCCTCCAGGTATCGGATCGCATCCGGCACTTCAGCCAATGTGTAGGTACGGTCGATCACCGGCTTGATCAACCCGTTGCCCAGCAGTTCCCTTAGAACGTCCAGATCCGCCTTGCTTCGTTTCGCCAGCACCCCCACCAGCTTCTGTTTTGTAAACCACCCGACAACCATCTGCTTCAGCATGCCGATAAGTAGTTGCCCGGCTGGCGTCTCCGGACCGCCTCCACCGCACCCGATGAAAGCGCCATCCGCTTTCAACACCTTCCTGAAATCCGCGAGCGGCCTGTTTCCCACCAGGTCGAAGATCACGTCATAGCGCTCACTTTCTGCAGCGAAATCTTCCCCCGTGTAATCAAACGCTCGATCCGCTCCGATGCTCCTCACCAGCTCCTTGTTCCGCGCACTGCACACCCCGCTCACGTGCGCGCCCTTCCACTTCGCAATCTGAACAGCGAACGTCCCCACCCCTCCTGCAGCTCCATTGATCAGAACGCGCTGCCCAGGCTTCAGTAGGCCCTTGTCCCGCAGAGCTTGCAGCGCAGTCAGCCCTGCAATCGGCACCGCAGCCGCTGCTTCGCTGCTCACATCCTCAGGCCTGCTAACCAGACCGGAAACCTGGCCGCAAACGTACTCCGCCAGCGCCCCATCCGCCGCTCCAAAAACTTCGTCGCCAAGCCGGAACTCCGTCACTCCCTGGCCCAGGCCCACAACCGTCCCCGCTACATCCACTCCCAGCCGAATACTCTTCGGCTTCCACAGCCCGGTGAAAAGACGCAGAAACCAGGGCGTCCCTCGCATCACATGCCAGTCAAATGGATTCAACCCCGCTGCCCGGACGCGGATCAGCACTTCATTTTCGCCGGGTGTTGGTTTCGGCAGGTTGGCCAGTTCCAGGACATCAGACGCCCCGTATCGGGGTCGGACGATAGCTTTCATTCGGTATTCCCACCTTGATTACGCGAAGAATAGCCTACCCGTTCCGGACTGCCGTGCTCGCCGTCACCAGCCGCGACAAACCTCCAGGCGCATCATCGCACCCGTTGAGTCCCTATGCGCATCTCATGTCCAGACTCAGCATCCCTGTGCAAGGAGCCTTCCATGACCACAGCCTTCACCCTCCATCCCCGCAAACTCGGCCGCAGCGGCCCAGAGGTCTTCTCCATCGCCCTCGGATGCATGGGCATGAGCGGCATGTACGGCCCGGCAGAAGAGCCCGAATCTCTCGCCACCATTCACGCAGCCATCGACGCAGGCATCAACCTCATCGACACCGGCGACTTCTATGGCATGGGCCACAACGAAATGCTCCTCGGCCAGGCACTGCGTTTCGTCCGCGATCAGGTCCTGATCTCCGTCAAATTCGGTGCTCAGCGTGGACCTGACGGCTCATGGCTCGGCTACGACGCGCGCCCAGCCGCGGTCAAAACCGCACTCGCCTACTCGCTCAAGCGCCTCGGCGTCGATCACATCGACATTTACCGTCCTGCCCGACTCGATCCAAACGTCCCCATTGAAGACACGATCGGTGCCATCGCCGACATGATCAAGGCGGGCTACGTCCGCTATATCGGACTCAGCGAACTCGGCCCGGAAACCATTCGCCGCGCCGCCGCCGTTCATCCTATCGTCGATCTGCAGATCGAGTATTCCCTCATCAGTCGTTCGCCCGAAGCTGGAATCCTCCCTGTCCTCGAAGAGCTCGGCATTGCCGTCACTGCCTACGGTGTTCTCTCCCGAGGCCTGCTCTCTGGCTCCTCTATAGCGGGTCCCGGCGACATCCGCAATCGCTTCCCTCGCTTCGCAGGCGAGAACCTCATTCGCAATCAGCAACTTATAGAGAATCTGCGGCAGATCGCCGAAAAGAAGAGCATTACCCAATCGCAACTTGCTATCGCCTGGGTCCTTGCGAAAAACCAGAATGTGATTCCCCTGATCGGATCACGCACCCGGCGACAGCTCTCTGAAAGCCTCGCCGCTCTCAACGTGCAACTCACGCCTGGCGACCTCGCCGAAATCGAAGCCGCAGTCCCTCCCGAAGCAGTCTCCGGCACACGTTACGACGCCCACGGCATGCAAACCCTCGACAGCGAAAGGTAGCCGATAGGATCGAACGCAACGCCCGCTGTTCCACGCCTACGACGCGAAGCATGGATGCAGTCCGCATTTCGGCTTCTTGACAGAGGGAGGAGCAGCCTTCAGGCCGCTGCATTCAAGTTCCGCATTTGGCCTTTAGGCCCGGCACGTCTGAAAACGCGCCTAACCCACACGCCGGCTCAGCTTCATCACCCTGCCAACGTGATTCCAATCCGACACATAGATATTCGCATCCTTATCGATGAAACACCCATGCGCCGCACTGAACTCCGCAGCCCCAATCGCCTTCGGGTCAAGATCATAATTCGCCCACTGCGTCTTGTCCGGATTGTCCCCCAGAAACGCAACCGGTACATTATCCCGATCCAGCACCGTCACGCGTCCCTCAAGCTCCGACACAATCGCGTATTCCCCATGCAGCGAAACCTGACAAGGCCGCCGCAGATGCTGCGTCACTGTGTCCACATACTTTCCGTCCAGATCGAAATGGCAAAGCCGCCGGTTCTCGCGATCGCAGACAAGCAACAACGGCTGTCCGTACCGCGTATCAACCGTCAGACCGTGACTGCAATTCAGCGATCCCGGTTCCGATCCCTTGCCGGAATAGCTTCGTAAATAATTCCCTTTACCGTCGAAGTGGAATATCCGCGAGTCTCCATATCCGTTCGCAACGAAAATCGATCCATCTGTCCCCGGAACCGCCGCAGTAATCCGCCACTCATTCGGCGCTTTGAATCCCGCTTCAGGCGGAGCCGTGATCTTCAAAACCGGCGTCCCATCCGTCTTCATCTTGACGAAGAGCCAGTTCTCCTTGGGCGTGCCCTTCTGCACCGTCGTGTAGAAGTACTCGACCCCGTTCTCCTCCGCATGCACCATCGAATGCACTTCGGGAAATCCCTGCGCAATCGTCTTGATCAGCCGCCCGTCCGGAGCGTAGACCAGCACTCCCGTCTCGCTCTGCGTGCTGACGTAGGTGTTGCCTGCATTGTCCTGTGCAATCGCGCCATGTGTGCCTCCGAAATTCGTTCCCGCGGGAAGCACGCCCCACCCCGGCGCAACTTCGTAGGTCCACTCGCCGTTCCCAGTCATATGTGTCGTCCTCAAGGCCTGCTCAGGATTAAGCGAATTCTCCAGCGCATGCATCGGAACTGCTGAACTCAGTGCCACCGCCCCTCCCGTTGCCAGGAACATACGTCGCGATCGGCTATCGATTTCGTCTTTCATGGAGTGCTCCTTGCGGTCGCCCCATCCGGCTCCGCTGGCGTGTTGAACAGATAAAGATGGCGCAATTGAGGCATCTTCCTCAGAGGCTCCACCGATTGCGACGTCACCTTCGTCCCACTCAGATTCACATACGTCAGTTGCGACAGCGAACTAAGCTTCGCGAGATTGCTGCCCGTAATCGACGTTCCTTCCATATGAAGAGCTCGCAGATGCGTGAACGTCTTCAGCGTATCCAAACTCGCATCCGATACAGCGGTCCTACCGAGCTCCGCCTCCACAATGTACGGCGCGAACTTCTTGAATTGCGCGAGCTGCTCATCTCCAAACGACGATGAGACATCCACCGTTCTGAGGATCAACCCATCCGATGCCTTCGCCGATAGGGGCACAAGCTTCGCCCCAAGCCCGTGCTGCATCTGCTGGATCTCCGGCACGAGTTTGCTGTAATCCCCCACCGGCTTCGGCGGAGGCTCAACTCGATCCTCAGCGATCTTCACTCCCGGCACGCTCGCCGCCGTCGCCGTCGCCCCAGCCCGTATCCACGCCCGTATCCACGAAATCTCTTCCGACGTCAGAGGAGTCCTTCCCTCAGCAGGCATGAAATGCGGATCGCCCGGTGTCAGCGTCACGCGTGCAAGCAAGATGCTTGCCTCAGGCTTGCCCGGAACAATGACCGCCCCGTCCTTCCCTCCTCGCATCATGTCGTCGTAAGAATGAAGCCGCAAGCCGGCCTTCGCGCTCCCTGATCCATGGCACGCAGCACACTTCGCATCCAGCGCAGGATGGATATGAAGCGCGTAGAACGAATTCCCTCCAGCGTCCTTCGACCCAGATCCAATCAACACGCGTAGAGGCCGCGGCATGTAATGCGTCAGGTAATCGCCGCCATGTGTAATCGAGCCACCCTGATGTCCCGTCCAGAGAAGAGCGAGTATACTCGCGCTCAACAAAGCGGGATACGGGAATGCTTGCTCGCGAGCGACCCACGCCGGCCGCACCACGATGCTGAGCATAAGCCCGATGCAAAGCGCAACCGCGCCCCACATATGCCGCGTTACAGTGGCCCCCGTATCTCCGGCCCCGTACGCAAGCATGTAACCCAGCGCAAACGTCGGCAGGGCCAACACCAGCGCCGCCCGAAGAACAAAATCTGCCGCCTCTCGTAGCGCCGGTCGCTTCGCCCCTGCAATCTCCAGAACCGGCACGAGACAGATCAGTCCGATCGGCAGATGCAGCAACGTCGGATGAAACCGTCCCAGAAACTGCAGCCAATCCCCATGCCCGCGCCCATCCAACCGCAGAACAAATGGCAGCGCAATGAGCAGAGCGCTGCCAGACAAAACAGAGACCCAGATTGATTTCCCAACTCGAGTGCCTTGTACAAACCTGCGTGCCGCGCCCGTCACTCGCTCCGCAACGATCACGCCAGCAATCCCTTAATTACAGTCGAAGGCTGCGGCCCCGTCAGGCGCTGATCGAGTCCCTGGTAGTCAAACGTGAGCCGGTTGTGATCGATTCCCAGGCACGCCAGAATCGTCGCGTTGAAGTTGCGCGCGTGCACCGGATCCTTCACCACGTTATAGCTGTAGTCGTCCGTCTCCCCATACGTCAGACCGGGACGCACTCCGCCGCCCACCATCCACGTCGTGAAGCACCGCGGATGATGATCTCGCCCATAGTTCTCTTTGCTCAGTCCACCCTGGCTGTAAACAGTCCGTCCGAACTCTCCCGCCCACACCACAAGCGTGTCATCCAGCAGCCCCCGCCGCTTCAAATCCGTCACCAGCGCATAGCAAGCGCGATCCGTCTCCGCGCAAAGAGTCGGCAGCACACCCACTACATCGCCGTGCACATCCCATCCGCGCTTATAAATCTGCGTGAACCGCACTCCGCGCTCCGCCATTCGCCGCGCCAGCAGACAGTTGTAAGCAAAACTCCCCGGCTGCTTCGCATCAGGCCCATACAGATCCCACGTCGACTGCGGCTCCTTACTCAGATCAGTAAGCTCCGGCACAGATGCCTGCATCCTGAACGCCATCTCGTACTGCGCAATCCGCGCGTTCGTCTCCGGATCGCCCACATCCGCCTGCGTCTGTCGATTAATCTCCTCAACCGCATCCAGCATCCTGCGCCGAACCTCGCGATCGATCCCATCGGGATCGGCCAGGTACAGCACCGGATCACCTCCCGAGCGCAATCCCACGCCCGCATACTCCGACGACAGAAACCCGCTGCTCCACAGCCGCGAAGAAACCGGCTGGTTGTTCTCCTTTGGATTCGTTTTCGTCTGCAGCACAATGAAAGTCGGCAGATTGTCATTCATGCTGCCCAGCCCATACGCCAGCCACGAACCCAGACAGGGCTTCCCAGGATTCATATTCCCCGTGTTCATAAACATGATCGCCGGCTCGTGATTGATCGCATCTGTGTTGGTCGACTTCACAATCGTCAGGTCGTCCACCATCTTTGCCGTATACGGCAGCAGATCGCTTACCCACGTTCCCGTCTGGCCATACTGCTTGAACGCCCAGTGCGAAGGCGCAATCGGAAACCGGGACTGCCCCGCCGTCATACCAGTCAACTGCTGATTGCCGCGAACCGAATCAGGAATGTCCTTGTTGTACTGCGCAGCAAGATTCGGCTTGTAATCGAGCAAATCGATCTGCGGCGGCCCTCCCGACATGAACAGATAAATCGCTCGTTTCGCCTTCGGCGCAAAATGCGGCAGCCCCAGGTTGCCCTTCCCCGGCGATGTCACCGGGGTCTTCGCATCCGCTCCGATGGCACCTCCCCGAAGCGCAGCGTCGCCGAAAAGACTGGCCAGCGCTGCCCACCCCAGCACCTTCCCCGACCGCCCCAGAAACTGCCGGCGCGTTTCAACCGCCGACCACTCCTGTTTCAACCCCGTCGGAATCGGCAGATTCGTGACATCAACTTCGGGTTCGCAATCAGTACAAAGCGGATGTTGCTTCATCGGTCCCTCTGCTATTTGTTCAGCGTCTCATCCAGATTCAACATCTCGTTCGCGATCATGGTCCACGAGGCCAGCTCAGGTTCCGGCGTGCTGCCCGCCGGCTTGCTCTCTCCCTCGTGTACCAGGGCATGCGCCGCCTTCTTGTCGCTCGCGTAGTGTTTCTGCATCTGCCCCAGCGAATTCTCCAGCACTGCCAATGTCTTCGGCGAAGGGTCCCGCGACAAAAGAATTTCGCTCATCCGATCGATCCGGTCCTGCGGCTTCGGCCCGGCTTCATGAATAACCCGTTCCGCCAGCGCCCGCGCTGCTTCAATCCACTGCACGTCATTCATCGTCACCAGTGCCTGCAGCGGCGTATCCGTTCTCTGCCGCCGCGTACACACCGCATCCCGTACCGGCGCGTCAAACGCATCCATGTTTGGCGGCGAAGCCATCCGCTTCCAGTATGTGTACATACTCCGCCTGTAAAGCGCCTGCCCATGATCCTGCACGTAAATCAGCGTGTCGCTCGTCGGATAGCTGACCTGCTCCCATACATTCGCCGGCTGATAAGGCTTCACGCTCGGCCCGCCGATCCGATTCACCAGCAACCCGCTCGACTGAAGCGCAATGTCCCGCAGCATCTCCGCATCCATGCGGAACCGCGGCCCATGCGACAACAACAAATTCCGTGGGTCCTTTTTCAATTGCTCCGGCGTCGACTTCGCCGTCTGCCTGTACGCCGCCGACATCACCATCAGCTTGTACATGTGCTTCACATTCCAGCCGCTCTCCCTGAACTCTACCGCCAGCCAATCCAGCAATTCCGGATTCGAGGGCCGCTGCCCCATGATCCCGAAGTCTTCCGTCGTCTCAACAATTCCGACGCCGAAAAGTTCGTACCACATCCGGTTCACCGTAACCCGCGCCGTCAGAGGATTCTCCGGGCTCACGGTCCATTTCGCCAGCGCCAGCCTGTTCCGCGGCATACCTGCGGGCAGTGCCGGCAGATAGTGCGGAGTGTTTGCCTCCACGCGCTCCGTCCGCGCCGCATAGTTCCCCCGTTCCAGCACGCTCGCATACGCCAGCGTCGGCTTCTCCCACGCCACCTGCGTGACATCGCCTCCGGACGACAGCTGATCAAGCTGCGCATCCAGCGCATGCATCTGCGTGTACGCCGCCCGAAATGCCGGATCAACATTGTTCAAGTAGTACTCGCTCGCAACATGCCACTGATCCTCGCTCCACTGCGACGTCGGCTTTGCCGCGATCTCCGCCACATAATCTTCAAACGGAAGGCGGCTCGCCTCATCCTGCGCCAGTGAACGTCCATAAAGCCGCACATCTTGATACCGAAACTCCTTCGCAGGATTCGTCCCCGGCGCTCGCCAGCCCAGTTGCATCGGCGCACTCGTGCGAATGCTCTCGCCATGCAGCGTGTCGGTCTCCACCTCGGTGGCCGCGACCTTGCCGTCGATGTACACCTTCACCCCTGCTGCGCGCCCAGACCCATCGTAAGTAAACAAGATGTGTCGCCACTCTCCATCCGTCGGCAGCGGCGCAACGGTAGACACGCGTATCGCCACCAGCGGAGTCGTGTCCGGCGACTCTTTTTTCTCCGGCTTCTTCTCTTCCTTCTTTTTCTCTTTCTTCTTCTTCGGCTCTTTCTTTTCCGGAGGCTTGTACGCCGACAACTCCTTCTTCGTCAGGTTCTGCGGCGAAGGATAATGAAACGCCTCCTTTGTATCCCGATGCTTTTTGTCCTTAACATCCTTCGGTGCAGAATTCACCAGCTCGACCGTGATCACCCCATTCCGCACAGCCAGATCCCAACCCCGGCCGTGCTGCTTCATGTCCATCTTTGAGATCATCGCGCCCGCCTGCTCATCGACTGCAAAGTACGGCGCCGATCGGAACATGAACCACCCACCAGCCGAGAACGCCTGGTTCCCCTCGAAATCCCCCGACTTATCCAGCACTACCCGCGTATTCGACTGCATCCTGAAGTCCGGCCACAGCCACGTCGTCTCGCCCCATTGCGGAGCAACCATGGTCGCTTTGAACGTTGCCGGGCTCGCGTGCGGAGCGCTGTTATGCAGGACATCGCCCTTCCCCTCGTCCAGCCGCAACCTCACCAGCAGCTTGTCCGTCGACACTCCCTGCGGCGCATTCTTGTGCGAGGCTATCCACCCCTGCACCAGGTCCCGCTCGCGCAAACGCATCGATCGAATCTGCCCCCGAAGCTCCGCGCGCTTCGCATACACCCGGTCGTACGCGTCACGATTCTGCGCCCGCGGAATCCGAATCACCGGCGACCACACCGGCCGATCCCCATTAAACGGCTTCTCATCAATATTGTTGAAGAACGCACTCAGCGAATAAAAATCCTTCTGCGTCGTCGGGTCGAACTTGTGGTCATGGCAAACCGCACAACCAACCGTCAGCCCCATGAACGTTGCGCCATACGCCTCGGTCCGGTCCCGCGCAATATTGAACTTCAGCTCCTCCGCAATCGTTCCGCCTTCGTTGCTGCTCTCACCTAGCCGCACATACCCGCTAGCAATCAGCGGATCGAGGTCCTTCGCGGGCAGCAAGTCTCCCGCAATCTGCTCCGTCGCAAACTGATCGAACGGCTTATTGCTGTTGAACGCGCGAATCACATAATCGCGATAAGGCCAGATGTCCCGGCTGTTGTCATAGTGCAGTCCATAGGTATCCGCGTAACGCGCATAATCCAGCCAGTACCGTGCGCGCTGCTCTCCAAACGTCGGCCGCGCCAGCAGATTGTCTACCAGATGTTCGTACGCGTTCGGCGAGCTGTCCTTCTCGAACGATCGAACTTCCTCCGGCGTCGGCAGCAATCCCGTCAGATCCAGCGTCACCCGTCGTATCAGCGCCGCCTTGTCCGCCTCCGGCGAAGGCTGAAGCCCCGCCTTCTCCATCTTCGCCAGCAAGAACTTATCAATCGCATTCCGGGCCCACTCCCCGTGCGACTTCACTTCCGGCACCGCCGGCCTCGCCGGGGCTTCAAACGCCCAGTGCGGACGATAAACCGCGCCCTGCTTGATCCATTCCCTCAGAATCGCAATCTCGCCATCACTCATCGGCTTGGCTTCGCCCTGCGGATTCTGCGGCATCAAATAATGCGAATCGTGCGACTCAATGCGCTTGATCAGCTCGCTCCGCTCAGGATGCCCGGGGACAATCGCGTCTGGATGCCCCTGGCGCTTCTTCTCCGCGTACTCAGCCAGGTCGAGCCTCAGCCCGGCCTTCCGCATCTCCGGATCCGGCCCGTGGCACGCGAAACAGCGCGCCGCAAGGATAGGCTGCACGTCCTGATTGAAATCCACTCTTCGCCCAGCTTCGACCGTCGCTGTCCGATGGCAACCGGCTGAGAACGCGAACACTCCCGCAAGAATCGTTGCTCCCACTTTCCGAATGCCCTGAAAGGCTCGGGCTTCCGACCGTCGCACCGTGACAAACGTAGGCAAAGCTTTGATTGCTCCCTGAGAAAGGACCACTTGCACGTGTTCACTCCGGAAAGGGGTACTGGGGAACGTGCCTTGGGGGAACGCATCGTGAGGCACCTTTCCAGAGAGAAAAAGTTTCTCACTTCCAAAACCCAATTGTCTACGATGCCTTGGAGATAACGGCTAGTCAGCCTGTCTCTTCCACTGAATCCCGCCCAGAACTGACCGAGGGCAGGAATATCTCGAAAGTGGTTCCGCTCCTGCCCTGCTGCTGGCACGAACGAAAGCGGATCGTTCCCTTGTGCCGCGTTACCAGCGACCTCGATACCCACAGGCCAAGCCCGGAACCCCGCAACTGCTTGGTCGTGAAGAATGGGTCGAAGATATTCCCCCTTATATCCGAAGGAATTCCGGCGCCTCGATCGTGGATAGTCACGCGATTTCCGCGACGCCCTCGCCGCTCCACGGAGTGAAGACGCACCCTCACCTCAGTCCCCGGCGTCGACACCTCGATCGCATTGCGAATCAAATTGCTGAACACCTGCACCAGTTGGCCAGGGAACCCCCGAACCTTCCCCGCCATCCCCCTTTGCAGCTCCAGACGCACTCGATGTACCGCGGCAGATCGATCCATCATTCCAATCACGTCTGCGAGAAGATCGCCCAGATCGATCTCGATCGGCTTGTCCGTGTCCCGATGAAACGACAGGCTCTGCTTCGTAATCCGCGCCACGCGGTCCAGTTCTTTTGCAGCGCTCTCCAGCAGTCTATCCGTCATCTGCATTGAGTCGCTCGATCGCGCAAGGAAAATCAGATTCGTGAGCGCTTCCAGCGGATTGTTGATTTCGTGGGCAATCGCGTTTGCCATCTTGCCGCTCGCAGAAAGCCTCTCCGCCATGCGCAAAGCGTGTTCCGCCAGCTTTCGGTCCGTCGTATCGGCGAGAATGATGACCTTGTCTCCCTCCGCGAGCCTGCCGCTGATCCGGTTCACAGAAACCTGGACAGCTCGCTTACCAAAGCTGTATTCGGCGCTGAAATGATGATCGTTCCCGTTCAGCGGCTCACTTGTGCCAATCATCCGCTCCAGCAGCAATGCCGCGTCCTCGCCGGCCTCCAGATCCGCTATTGCACCGCACATCCCCACAAACGCGCTATTCCACCTCACGATGCAGCCGCGCTCGTCGACCAGAGCGACACCTTCCGAGAGAGAATCGAAAGTAGTCTGCCACTGCTCCGATGACCGCCGCGAAGCAGTCTCCGCTGCTCGCAGCCGCATCAGTGCTCGCACCGTCGCAACCAGCACCATGCGATCGATGGGATGGGTGATGTACGCATCAGCGCCCGCATCCAGCGCTTTCACCCGATCGTCATTCGACACAAACGACGCAGATACCTGCAGAATCATGATGGAGCTGGTCACAGAATCGGACTTCAACTTCCGGCAAATGTCATAGCCCGACATGTCCGGGAGGCTCACATCCAGGATGATCAAATCCGGATCAGTCAAAGCCAGCTCCAGCGCTCGTGCTCCCCGGTCCACCAGCTCGCAGATGTACCCTGCATTCCCGAGAATTCGGCCGAGAACGTACCGGTTCTCTTCTCGGTCGTCCACAATCATGATCCGTCCTGGGCGATTCTCAACCATTCGACTCAGGTGCCATAGCCTCGGGAGATATTCCGGCAGCCTTCGCCCAGTCAAGGAACGGCTTCGCCGAGAGTCTGGAAGATACTTCCGCTTTCTTGATCACAGAAGCATTTAAAGTCTCGAGCTCCGATCGCTCGGACTCTGAAAGATCCTTTGAGGTGTAGATCAAAACTGGCAACCGCTCGGTTGCCGAACTTCCTCGCAGCCGCCTTAGAACATCAAATCCGCTCATATCCGGCATCAGAATGTCCAGAATGATCGCGTCCGGAATCTCCTGGTCGATTGCGATAAACGCCTCTGTCCCATTGGATGCTTCCCGAATATTCAGCCAGGGCTGGTCGAGCAGATCACGCAGAATATATCGCGCGATCTCGTTATCATCCACGAGCAGGATACGGCGGCTTTCCATTTGCGACACCCTGCTTCGAAGCTCCCGAAGCAGGGCATCGCGATCGACAGGCTTTGGCAGGAACATGTCCACGCCGTTCTCCCGTGCAGCGTCTGACTCATCACTGATACTTGTCGCTATGCAAACCAGGTCTGGCCAGCGCTCACGAACCCGAGTCAGAAAACTCCAGCTCTGCTCCTCCTCTAGATACACGTCGGCAATCACCGCCGCTGGAGCATGCCTCGCCGTCCATATCTCCGCTTGTGCCACATTGGTGGCAATAATCGCTTGAAACTCCGAGTTCCGTAGATGCGACTCAAATAGTCGTGCCGTCTCGGCATTGTCTTCAAGAATCAATATCGGTTGGCGATGAAACTCCGGCGCAGGAGGCATCTCCGTGGCATCCGATTCCAACCTTTCGCCCACGTAGACCGCCGGGATCCGGACAAAAAACGTCGACCCACTCCCAACCCGGCTTTCCAGCCAGATGCTGCCTCCCAGCAGCTTCGCAAGATTCCTGCACAGCGGCAATCCCAGACCGGTACCTCTGTACTTATCCTGCAATGGATTGTCGACTTGGCTGAACTCCTTGAAGATCGTCTCGTGATGCTCCGGTGCGATTCCGATACCGGTATCCGCAACCCGAAACTCCACTTCGTGCCCCGGAAGCATGTTCGCGGAAACCGTGACGCTCCCGTTCGGCGTGAACTTGATGGCGTTTGAAATCAAATTCCGGAGTATCTGCGAGACTTTTCCCTCATCCGTCCGCAATGGAATCGGATCCTCGGATTCATCAAAAATTAGGTTTACCGAAGTGTTATCCGCCAGCAGTGGCTTCAACATTCCCTTCAGCGCGCTGAACAGCTCGTGAATCTCAAACCGCTTGGGTCGCATCCGGACCTTGCCGGCCTCAACCTTCGCAAGGTCTAGCAGATCGTTCACCAGGTCCTGCAATACCCGCGCCGAGGACTCGATATACCGGATCTGCTTCAGTTGCTCGCCTGACAAATCCCCATCGATCCGGTCCATCAGCATCCGCGCTAGGCTGATGATCGAATTGAGCGGCGTTCGAAATTCATGCGACACGTTCGACAGAAACTTCGTCTTCAACTCTGAAGCGCGGCGCAAGTAATCCGCGCGCTCGTCCAGTTCCGCATACAGTGCCACCACGCCGCGATTCGTGTCTTCAAGTTCCCGGTTCAGCAGTTCCAGCTCTTCCTGCCGCGTGCGCAACTCCTGCAGCGTCTTGAGCAATTCCTGGTTCTGCTGTTCAATCTCCTCAAATGGATTGCTCGGTGTCCGCCCCTGTATCTTCTGCTTCAGCTCGCGTGCCGACCGATCCGTCCAGTTATTCCGATATCGGGGTAGATGCTTCCCCATGCGGACAGTCGTGCCGGCTGGAGATGTCTCGATCTCGAAGTCGTCCATCAGCCGCTTCGTGCCGATGATCCCCATGCCCATCCCGGTCATCGACCGGTAACGGCCTTCAAGAACCTCATCGAGATTCGAGATCCCTCCCCCCGCGTCGGACACCTCAACATCGATTCGCTGATTCTCAAGATCCAGTGAAAATGCAACCTTCCCGTTGCATGCATACCGGAACGCATTCCGTGCAATCTCAGAGGTTGCCGTAGCCAGTCGGATCTGATCCTGATTATCCAGCCCGAGCTCAGCCGCAACTTCTCGAGCGCGCTGTCTCGCCTGCACGACGTCCCGTTCGGTCTGGAGCGCGAGTTGGAGAATCGGCACCGGCATAGATCACGCAGCCTTCAACACAACCACGCCGGCATCATCGCGGTGCCTGCGAAAATCTCGGATGAGCGCGCCGCATATCAGGGCGGGATGCCGTGAGATCAGTCCGGGGTACGACAGCAAATCCCACTTCGAATGCAGGCCGTCTGAGTGCATTACAAAAATCGAATCCGGAGACCACTCCGTTTGAAACTCCTGGACCCGGTGAACCGTCATGCCCAAGGTGCCGTTGTGAGAGATGAGACTCCTCGACGCACCCTTGCTCAGAATCGACGCTGAAATATTTCCGATTCCGGCGTAAGTAAGCTTCCTGTCAGCCGGACGTACTTCAACAACTGCGGCTACCGCCCCGCGGGTCTTCTTCAGAGCATCGTGCATGTAGCTCAGGATCTCGCCCGGGCTCTTCGATATCCGTTGCCGGACAGTGGCGACCGCCTCCTGTGCGGCATCAGCCGCGCCTATCCCATGACCAAGTCCGTCCACAAGCACCGCGACTGTTCGAGCCGGCGTGTGCTCGCAATACCAGCCATCCCCGCACACGCGTTCGCCCGGATACGGAAGAGCCACACCCGCAAACTCCACATGATCTTTCGCGGGTCCCTCACCCACTTCCAGCAGAACCATCGTTCCGCCTCGGCCCGTGAAGATCTCAAAGTGCTGAGCCAGCCGCTTCATCGCACCCATCCCGGCCCCCATCGTGCCGGCGGTAGAAAACCCGTCACTCATCGCCTTCGCCAGGTTCTCAATTCCATGACCGCTGTCCAGAGCCAGAATCCGCGCCATGGGCCCGCTGGAATTCTCCAGACCCGCAATGATCACCTGCCCTCCGCCACCATGAATCAGCACGTTGCGCGCGACCTCGGTGGTCAGAATCGCAAGCTCGCCCGCGCGAGTTTCATCCAGCTTCAACCTTGCCGCAGCAGCAGCAGCCGACCGGCGCACCTCGCCCACCGAGCTTGCGTCCTTGATCGCCACGCTTTCTGTGAAAGCTATCTCCATCGCACCGCTGTGATGCGGGTCCCCTTCCCCACCTCCGATTCGATGCTGAAATCGTTCACCAGGCGTTTGCTTCCGCCCAGCCCCAATCCCATTCCCGAACCGGTCGTGAATCCGTCCTTCAGTGCGTCTTCAATATTCGCGATACCCGGCCCCTGATCCTCGAAGATCATCTTCAACCCCGAACGGGCGCCATTAACCAGCGTCTCCACCGTCATCGTCCCGCCCTTGCCGTGATCGAGCGCATTGCGAGCCAGTTCGCTCGCCGCGGTCACCAGCTTGGTCTGGTCGACGAGGCTGAAGCGTAGCTCCACCGCCAGCTGCCTCACCTTCTGCCGGGCGAGCACCACGTCGTTCGAGGTCTTTACGGGAAGAACCTCACGCTTCAGTACGCTCATCTTCCGATCCAGTAATTGCGTTACCGTAGAGCAACTCCATCCCGGCTTCGACGCTCAACGCAGTTCGTACCCCCGTGAGCGACATGCCAAGCTCCACCAGCGTGATGGCCACGGCCGGCTGCATCCCAACCACTACCGTCTCGGCCCCCAGAACCCGCGACATGCCCGCGATATTCGCAAGCATCCGTCCGATGAACGAATCCACAATCTCCAGCGAGGAAATGTCGATCAATACTCCCGTCGACCCCCACTCCGAAATCCGCTCCGTTACGTCATCCTGCAGCTGAAGCGCCAGCTTGTCGTGCATGTCCACCTGGATGGTGATCAGCAGCAGAGACCCCATCCGCAAAACAGGAATTCGTTCCATCACTCCTCCCGCTTGCCGAAGAGCCCGCTCAGCGGATTCGCTGCCGCATGAGCCGCCGTCTTCACCACCGCACGTCCACTGCGCTGCAGCGCAAGCGCGAACGCATCCGACAGCTTCGCCTTCGTGATCACGTCTTCAAGATTGATCCCAAGATGAACAATCGTTTGCGCAATCTGAGGCCGCACACCGCTGATGATGCACTCGGCGCCCATCAACCTCGCCGCGGTAATCGTCTTCAATAGATGCTGCGCCACAAGCGTGTCTACCGTCGGCACACCCGTGATATCGATAATCGCGTACCGCGAGTTTGTCGCCACCACCGCCTGCAGCAGGCTCTCCATCACCACCTGCGTCCGAGCGCTGTCCAGCGTGCCAATGATCGGCAACGCGAGAATTCCGTCCCACAGTTTCACAACCGGAGTCGAAAGCTCCAGCAGTTCCTGCTGCTGGCGCATGATCAGTTCCTCGCGCGTGGCCGTGTAAGCCTCGGTGGTGATCAGCGCTAAATTATCCAGCAGCTTGGTCGATGACCAGATCATTTCGAATAGCGCGTCCGGGCTCTTCGCCATCTTCTCCCGGATGACCACAAACAGCGGCTGCTTCAGCGACAGCACAAACATCGCCACATCGACCGGCGAGAAGCCCTGCCGCGCTCGCGACGACGAAATTGAGCTCAGCAGCTCTCGTGTCCCATTCCAGCCTGCCCCGTTAATGTTTTCCGGGCCGTTCGTCTTCACCCCGTCCACGATCTCTTTCAGTATCGAGCCGCACTGCTCGTCTAATTCCGCCTTGCTTATCAGATCAGCTCGCTCCACCGAAGACGACATCGTGCGAATCCACTCCGAGCGAAGCTTGTCTTGATTCTGAGAAATGATCTCAGCCAAATCGTTCATTGAATTCTCCGAAAGAACTGCCTAAAACGCAGGTCTTTGATCTGGATTGATTGTTCGATTGCACCACCGGGGGCGTGGTCAGGCAGGTAGACCCATTCCGTTTCAGTTGAAGAACCGTCCTTACACTAGTTCGCCGATTGCGTGATCCCCTTCAAGGCATCCTGCAATGCATCATTTCCTTCCCACTTGCCCACAAACTGCTTCACTTTGAACAGACTGCACATCTGCTTCTGCTCTTCCCCCAGAATCGACCAGACTATAAGGGGAATCGTTCGCAACGCCGGATTGCTATGCCAAAAGCGTAGCAATTCGTATCCGCTCTCAATTCCAAAATCAAGATCAAGCAGGATCCCATCCGGGAGCTTGGGACCATTGGCAAGACGGTCTTCTAGGTAGAGTCGCGCCGCGTAGGGACTCGTCTTTCCTTCTACCTCTTTGAATCCGGCGGCTCGCGCCGAGTCTGCCGCATTCTTCAAATCCTTCGGCTCGTTCTCGACCACTAACAATAGACCCGCTTCTTTCATACGTGCACCCGTTTACAGATGACCGCAGTTTAGCCCATGAGTCCAGAACAGAAAAAGCAAAAGGTTACATCTTTGCAACCGGTTGGCCGCAACAAATCCGCTGCTTTCAGGTCAGGCAACCTTCTCTGAAACCCCTGCATCTCAACATGGCTTCTCATCAGCTTCGGCGGGTCTGTTAACCCTAAACCCCGGATTGCGCAGACCGCGCACACCAAGCCCTGGCGCCTTCCACATACGCCGAACCTGCAGTCCGAGCTACTCGAAATACGTAGCGGTCGTAGTGTCCGTCTCCCAGATTGTGCAGTCCTTCACCCGGACGCGTCCCTTGGTCATCTCTGCGAGCTGCTCGTTCGTCTGGTCGTAGAAATACTTCGCGATGTTCTCCGCCGAGGGGTTCAGCGTGGTGAAAGGCTCCAGATCATTCAGCATCTGGTGATCGATCCTGTCGATCACCGGCCGCATCACCTGCTTCAAAAGCTTGAAGTCCAGCAGCAGCCCCGCCTCGTCCAGATCCTTCCCATGCAGCGTCACGCGCACCTTGTAGTTGTGCCCGTGCGGATTCTCGCACTTGCCCCGGTAATTCCGTAGATAGTGTCCGGAGGAGAACCCGCCCTCCACGGTAACCTCAAACATCAGCCTTCACGTCCTCGCAGAGAAACATCCCCGCCTCTTCTAATTCTATTTGTTCTCGCTGTTTCCCGCTCCGCCACCCTGGTGCCCAGTCCCTCAATCCCTAATCCCTGTTCCCTAGTCCCTGTTCCCTCAGTCCCTATGTCCCGCAGCGGGTGCCCCATCCTTGCGCAGCAAGGGTGGGGAACGAGAATCAATCGGGTGGTCGCATTTCCCTTCTTTTCCGCCGCGCGTCCATCCGCTGCTCCTCGCTCCGCCGGTCCACCTGCTCAAACAGATTGCTGAACACGGCAATCAGTGCACATCCCAGCGCGGCCAACAGCATCACCAGTGCAACCATCCGCCAAAGCGATCCATTTGCCGGCAGTCCCGGCTGAAAGCTCGACGGCACCAGCGTCATCGCCCCCGAAAGCAGCGCAAAGAAGGCCAGGGCCCCCGCCAGAATGTAGAAGTTCCGCGACATACGCGATGATTCTCGAAAGCTTGCTGTGACGAGGCTTGTATCAGGGCATGACTTCGAGTCACGCCGAATAGCCGGAATAAAGAACTCGGGCTTCAGCCTCTGCTCGGCCGCACATCACTAGAACCTTCTCGCAACCTTCCGCCCCAACTCGATTCTAGTCTTCCCCCGCCCCCCCCCCCTCACTCGTGTTCATCACCCGCACACCCGCTTTCGCCAACCCCCGCCCCATCGCCGC
>Ga0207674_10003097_pt1 | contig 20551 bp, 17 predicted proteins | sample KBSCornC72_FD_184303 | JGI IMG/M metagenome (GOLD analysis project Ga0207674, IMG submission 184303) | Corn rhizosphere microbial communities from Kellogg Biological Station, Michigan, USA - KBS Corn C7-2 (SPAdes) (version 2) | ecosystem: Host-associated > Plants > Roots > Rhizosphere > Soil ...
TGTCTTCCGCCCCGAGGATCCTGGTGGTGGAGGACGATCCGGAGGCGGCCTTGTTTACCGTGCACGTGCTGACCAGGCGGGGGCGGTTCGAGGTCATCCACACCGCGGACCCGGCGGAGGCGCTGCGGCTGGCCGCGGACGAGCGCTGGGACCTGCTGCTGACCGACCTGGACCTGCCGGGCATGACCGGGATCGAGCTGCTCGCCGCGTTGCGGGAGGTGGCGCCCGCGCTGCCGGTCGCGGTGACCAGCGCGCACGCGCTGGACGGGACGCTGGCGGCGCTGCTCGGCCACGCGGACGAGTACCTGGAGAAGCCGGTGCGGGTGGACACGCTTATCGCGACCGCGACCGCGCTGATCGGGCAGGGCCGCAGGCCGGCTAGCGGGAGCGCGGGTCTTCAGGGGACAGACCGGGCAGGATAACCTGCCGACGTGGCGAACGAAACAGGCGTGGACAAGGTCAAGGGGTCTGGTGCGGTGGTCACCGGGGCGGGCTCGGGCATCGGGCGGGCGCTGGCCCGCGGGCTGGCCGCGGCGGGCGCCCGGGTGGTGGTCAACGACCTGGTTTTCGAGGCCGCGACCGCGGTGGCGCAGGAGATCGGCGGGTATCCCCACCCCGGCGACGTAGGCACCGAGAAAGGCGTCCGCGAGCTCGTCGCCGGCGCCCGCGAGTACCTGGGCGAGATCGACATCTACTGCTCCAACGCCGGGATCGCGATCGGCGCGGGCCCGGACGCGCCCGACGCGGCCTGGCAGCAGTCCTGGGAGGTCAACCTGATGGCCCACGTGCGGGCCTCGCGTGAGCTGCTGCCCGCCTGGCTGGAGCGGGGCCGCGGCTGCTTCGTGGTGACCGCGTCCGCCGCCGGGCTGCTCACCATGCTGGGCACGGCCACCTACTCGGTGACCAAGCACGCCGCCGAGTCCTACGCCGAGTGGCTGGCCGCCACCTACGCACACCGCGGCCTGGTCGTGCACTGCATCTGCCCGCAGGGGGTGCGGACCCGGATGCTGGCCGAGTCGGGCGGGGCCGGGAAGGTGGTGCTGCAGGACGCGGCGATCGAGCCCGAGCAGGTCGCCGAGGCGCTGCTCGCGGGCCTGGCGTCGGGGACGTTCCTCATCCTGCCGCACCCGGAGGTGCACGGGTACTACCAGATGCGGGCGGCCAACCCGGACAGGTGGCTAGCCGGGATGAACCGGATGCAGCAGCGGATCGAAGAGGTTGAGCGAGGTATGGCATGAGGGCTTGGCAGGTGCCCGAGCTGGGCGAGCCGCGGGACGTGCTGACGCTGGCCGAGGTCCCCGACCCGGTGCCCGGCCCGGGCCAGGTGCTGGTGCGGGTGCTCGGCGCCGCGGCTAACTTCCCTGATGTGCTCATGTGCCGCGGCGGCTACCAGGTCCGCCCGCCGCTGCCGTTCACCCCGGGCGTCGAGCTGTGCGGCGAGGTCGTGGCGGCCGGCCCGGGGGTGACCGGGATCGCGCCCGGCGACCGGCTCATCGGCGGCGCGATCGGCGGCGCCTTCGCCGAGCTGACGCTGATGAACGCGGCCAGCGCGCTGCCCGCCCCGCCCGGCCTGGACGACGCCGAGGCGGGCGCGTTCTTCATCACGTACCAGACCGGGTGGTTCGGGCTGCACCGGCGGGCCCGGCTGGCGGCCGGCGAGACCCTGCTGGTGCACGCGGCCGCGGGCGGCGTCGGCAGCGGCGCGGTGCAGCTGGGCAAGGCGGCCGGGGCCCGGGTCATCGGGGTGGCCGGCGGCGAGGAGAAGGCCGAGGTGGCCCGGGCGCTCGGCGCGGACGCGGTGATCGACCGGAACACCCAGGACTTCGTCGAGGTGGTCAAGGAGGTCACCGAGGGCCGCGGCGCCGACGTGGTCTACGACCCGGTCGGCGGCGACACGTACGCGCGGTCCACCAAGTGCATCGCGTTCGAGGGCCGGATCCTGATCATCGGCTTCGCCGGCGGCCAGATCCAGTCGGCCGCGCTGAACCACGCGCTGGTCAAGAACTACTCAATCGTGGGCCTGCACTGGGGCCTGTACCAGAGCAAGAACCCCCAGCTGATCAAGGACTGCCACGCCCAGCTGACCAAGATGGTGGCGGACGGCGCGATCCGGCCGCTGGTCAGCGAGCGGCTCGGGCTGGACGAGGTGCCCGCCGGGGTGCAGCGGCTGGCCGACGGAGGCACGGTAGGCCGGGTTGTCTTCGTCCCCTGAGCTTGGCGGGGTCGACTTCTTCGCTCACGGCGGGCTGCCGGTTCCGCAGGTGACGATCCTTCAGGCCGAACGGGTCGCGGCTTTGTTCGGCCTCACGGTGCAGGCGCAGCCGCTGGGCAGCCAGCAGGACAGCAATTTCCTGCTGGCTGACGGCGGCAGCGTGCTCGGCGTGCTGAAGATCGCGAACCCGGCGTTCAGCGCGGCCGAGATCGAGGCGCAGGACGCCGCGGCCGCGCATATCGCGGCGGCGTGCCCGGATCTACGGGTCGCGACCGCGACGCACGGACCGGCCGAGGTGCCCGTCGACGGGGGTAGGGCCCTGGCCCGGGTGCTGCGCTTTCTGCCCGGCGGGACGCTCGCGGGCGCGGGACGCTACCTGTCGCCGCGGGTCGTCGCGGGCCTGGGTGCGGTGGCCGGGCAGGTCAGCCTGGCGCTGAGCAGCTTCGAGCACCCGGGCCTGGACCGGGTGCTGCAGTGGGACCTGCGGCACGCGCTGCGCGTGGTGGACGCGCTGGCCGGGCACGTGCGGGACGAAGACCTGCGGGACCGGGTGACGGCCGCGGCTCGTGCGGCCTGGAACCGGGTGGAGCCGCTGGCCGGGCGGCTGCCGTGGCAGGCGGTGCACGGCGACGTGACCGACGACAACGTGGTCTGCCTCCTCGAGCGGGGCCTGCGGACGCCGGACGGGATCATCGACTTCGGCGATCTGACCAGCTCGTGGGCTGTCGGCGAGCTGGCCGTGGCGATCACCTCGGTGCTGCGGCACGCCGGAGCCGAACCCTGCTCGGTGCTGCCCGCGGTGCGCGCGTTCCACGATCTGAGGCCGCTGTCCGCCGCGGAGGCGGCGGCGCTGTGGCCGCTGGTCGTGCTGCGCGCCGCCGTGCTGGTGGTCAGCGGCGAGCAGCAGGCCGCCATCGACGGCGTCAACGACTACGTGACCGGTGCGCTGGAGCACGAGCGGCGCCTGTTCGAGCGGGCGATGTCGGTCCCGGCCGAGGTGATGACGGGCCTGATCCTGGCCGAGCTCGGCCTGGCTGGCGAGCCGTTGCCGACTCCGTCTGGCGCGGTGGTGGATCTGGAGCGCTGTGCGGTGCTGGACTTGTCCGCGCAGTCCGACGCGGTGGACGAAGGGGCGTGGCTGGAGCCGGGGCTGGAGGACCGGCTGGCACAGGCTTTGCTGGCCGAGGGGTACGACGCCGTGGCCACCCGGTTCGGCGAGGCGCGGCTGACCGGGACGCGGGTGCTCGCCGACCACTCCCCCGCCACGGTGGCGACCGGGATCGACCTGTGGACGGCCGCTCCAGTGGAGTTTCCGGCCGGGCTCACGGTGACCGGCGAAGGGAACCGGGTGCACGTGAGCCTGCCCGTGCCCGGCTCGCCCGCGGTGCCGCCGCTGGTCCGGCCGGAGTACGCGAAGGGGTGGCTGGCGCTGGTCGCGGATCCCGCGCCGCTGCTGGGATTGCCGACCGCTACGCGGCCTGGTGAGGGGGACTTGCTGAAACGCAGGGCGGCGTCGTTCGCCGCGGTGCAGGAGCACTACTACGCCGACCCGCCGCGGATCGAGCGGGGCTGGCGGCACCACCTGGCCGCCACCGACGGCCGGGTCTACCTGGACATGGTGAACAACGTGGCCGTGCTCGGCCACTCGCACCCGCGGGTGGAGGCCGCGGTGGCCCGGCAGCTGCGGCGGCTGAACACCAACTCCCGGTTCAACTACGCCTCGGTGGTGGAGTTCTCCGAGCGGCTGGCCGGCCTGCTGCCCGCGCCCTTGGACACCGTGTTCGGTGTCAATTCGGGGTCCGAGGCGGTCGACCTGGCGCTGCGGCTGGCCCTGGTGGCGACCGGGCACCAGGACGTGGTGGCGGTACGGGAGGCGTACCACGGCTGGACGTACGCGTCGGACGCCGTGTCGACCTCCACCGCGGACAACCCGAACGCGCTGGCTACGCGCCCGCCCTGGGTGCACGCCGTCGACGCGCCGAACTCCTACCGGGGCCGGTACCGCGGATCGGAGGCCGTTCGGTACTCCGCCGACGCGGTCCTCCTCATCGGCGAGCTCGCGGGCCGCGGACGCCCGCCCGCGGCCTTCCTGGCCGAGCCCTTCTACGGCAACGCCGGCGGCATGCCGCTCCCCGACGGCTACCTGGCCGCGGTCTACGCCGAGGTCAGGCGGCACGGCGGGCTCGCCATCGCGGACGAGATCCAGGTCGGCTACGGACGCCTCGGCCGCTGGTTCTGGGGCTTCGAGCAGCAGGGCGTGGTGCCGGACGTGGTCACGGTGGCCAAGGCCACGGGCAACGGGTACCCGCTCGGCGCGGTCATCACCTCCCGGGCGATCGCGGAGCGGTACCGCGACGCGGGGTACTTCTTCTCCTCGACCGGCGGCAGCCCGGTCGCCAGCGTCGTCGGGCTGACCGTGCTCGACGTGATCCAGGACGAGGAACTGCAGGCCAACGCCGCCCGGGTCGGCGCGCACCTGAAGGCGAGGCTGGAAGACCTGGCCGTTCGGCACTCCCTGATCGGGGCCGTGCACGGGTCCGGCCTGTACCTCGGGGTGGAGTTCGTCCGGGACCGCGGCACGCTCGAGCCCGCCCCCGAGGAGACCATGGCCATCTGCGACCGGATGCTCGAGCTCGGCGTGATCATCCAGCCCACCAGCGACCGGATGTGCGTGCTGAAGATCAAGCCGCCGCTGTGCCTGGACGTCGCGGGCGCGGACTTCTTCGCCGACGCGCTCGACCGGGTGCTGGCCGAGGGCTGGTGACCAGCGCGGACCGCAAGATCTTAACAACTTATTACCGGACGGACAGTGTCGGACGCCCGTGTTATAAACATCTCAGAAACAGCGCTTTTAATCGCGAAGGATGGCGCTATGAGACGAGCTGTAATCTCTGCGTGATAGCCGTCCGAAGAAACTCGCTCCTGGGGCCTGGACAGACGCGATAGGTCGGCGAGCAGGCGAAATCGTGCCTCGAAGGTCCACGGTCCAGCAAGCTCAGCCGGTTTTCCTTGCACCCCTAATTGACGTCTTGCCAGGCGGAGAAAATGAACGGTCACGGGCTACTCGGGCGGATGCTCGGTGACCAGATGATCGTGAACGGGATGCTGGTCGTCATCGCGGTTAGCACGCTGACCTTCGCCTACCGCCATCTGCGCCACGTCCGCGGCCAGCGGCAGAGCGCGCACTCCAGGGCCCGGCGGGCCCCTCATACCGGGCAGATCCCCTCCCCCGCGAATCCGCCCGGACCGGCCGCCGACGGCGGCCGCTGGACCGGCGGCGACCCCTGGATGACCCCCCCGCCACGGGCCGCCGCCGGTCACAAAAAGCCCGCAGGTAAGCCGGCGCCCGCCCGCGCGGCGGCTGCTGGCTCGGCTCACGCCGCTGCGCCGAGCGCCGCCGCCAGTGCCGCCGTGCACGCCGATGACTATCCGAGCTGGCCCGGCCGGCCGGGTCCGGGGGCCCTGCACCCCGATCACCCGAGCTGGCCGGGCCGGCCGGATCCGCGCTGGGCCGCCGCCGAGGCGGCGCTGCGCGCCGACGACTATCCGAGCTGGCCCGGAGGCCAGGCGGCCCCAATCCCGGCGCCAGTCCCGGCGCCGGCCTCGGCCCCAGTCCCGGCGTCGGCTTCGGCCCCAGTCCCGGCGTCGGCCGCGGCGCCGGCCTGGGACGCGGGCTCGGTCGAGCTGGCCGGCTGGATCCTCTCGGAGGCCAACGCGCATGCGGCCGAGATACGGCACGAGGCCCGCGACGAGGCGGCCGCGTCGCTGGCGGATGCCAAGAAGGAGGCCGCTGACCTGCTGCGGCAGGCCTCCGAACGGGCCGCGGCGAAGCTTGCCGCCGTCGAGTCCGAGGCCGCCCAGGTCCAGGCGGCCCTCATGAAGCTATCGACCGAGCTGGGCGAGGCGGCCGCGACCACCCTGCATCCCGCCGCGGACTGACGAGTTCGAACGCCATGAAACCCCAGATCCATGGCGTTCGAACGCACTGAATGTCCGGTTTCATGGCGTGCGGCGGCGGCCCTTGGGGTGCGCTTAGGTGGCGCTTTCTGGCCAGTTGTCCGGGTAGGTGTAGGTCGAGGTGAAGCCGTTCCTGGTCTCGGTCATCTTGGTGAACCGGCCGTTCACCGGGGCGGACAGCGTGACCGTGGTGGGGACCAGGCTCGGCGGTGCCTGGGCGCAGTTCGGGTTGCAGCTGTCGATGTCGGAGGTGCCCTGGCCGCTGGCCCCGGTGGCCGTCCAGGACGACCACGCGATCTTGGTGACGACGTTGGTCGCGTCGCCGCTGTAGGCGATCTCGGTCGGCTTCATCCCGGTGTAGCCGCCCACGGTGAGCAGCGGGAGCTGAACCGCCCCAGCGGTGGCGGGAGTGCTGGCGGGGGTGCTGGCCGGGGTGGTCGCCGCGGTACTGGCGGGGGCGCTGGGGGCCGTGCTGCTCGCGGCCGGCGTCGCGGGCGTGGTCGCGGCGCTGCTCGCGGGCTGGGCCGGGCTGGCCGGCGCGGACGTGGTGCCGGACGCCGGATGGCTGGCGGGCTTGCCGGCCAGGGCGAGGCCGAGCGCGGTGCCGCCCGCCGCCAGCAGGAAGGCCAGGGTCAGCACGACCGGGAGCAGGGCGGTACGGCGGCGGGCGGGCCGGGCCCCGGTCGGGCCGGGTGCGGTCGGGCCGGGTGCGGCGACCATCGGGCCGGTCGCGGACGGGTGCCAGGTCTGGGCGAGCACGGTCTGGGTGGGGTTCTCGTACCGGGCCCCGACCCCAGTCAGCTGGGTAGTGGTCAGCTCGGCCAGCACCTGCGCCGCGGTGGGCCGGGCCTGGGGGTCCTTGGCCAGGGCGGCCTCGACCAGCGGGCGCAGGCCCGGCGGCACCGCGCTGATGTCGGGATCGGCGTGCATGATCCGGTACATGATGGCGTCGGATGGGCCGGTCCCGAACGGCGCTTTCCCGCCGGCCGCGAAGGCCACCGTCACGGCCCAGGTGAAGATGTCCGCCGCCGTCCCGGCGCGGCCCGTGATCTGCTCGGGCGCCATGAAGCCGGCCGAGCCGACCGTGATGCCCGTCCTGGTCAGGCTGGTCGTGTCCAGCGCCTGGGCGATGCCGAAGTCGATGACCTTCGGCCCGGCCGCGGTGAGCAGCACGTTGGAGGGCTTCAGGTCCCGGTGCACGATCCCGGCCGCGTGGATCGCGGCCAGCGCCTCGGCGAGCCCGGTGGCCAGGCCGTACAGCATCTGGGGGTCGAGCGGCCCATACGCGTCGACGTACTCGGACAGCGAGGGGCCGTCGGCGTACTCGGTGACCAGGAACGGCTTCGGCGCTTCGGTGTCGGCCTCGATCACCCGGACCGTGCACATGCCCTGGATCCTGGTCAGCGCGGTCACCTCACGGCCGAACCTGGTCCGGAACTCCGGGTTGTCAGCCAGTTCCGGGCGCAGCACCTTGACCGCGACCGGCTGGCCGTCCCGGGTCTCGGCCAGGTAGACGACGCCCATCCCGCCCGCGCCCAGCCGGGCCACCAGCCGGTATCCGCCGACCCGCGACGGATCCGTCTGCTGCAACGGCGCACGCGCCACCAGGGCCCCCCTTTCGCGACCCCTGCATGGTAGCCGCTGTCAGCGGTCCCGGATGGTCGTCCAGGCCAGGGCGATGGCGACCAGGTAGCCGGCCGTGGCGACCAGGAGCGGGATGTGCAGGCTGAGCGCCTGCCCCCGGCCCAGAAGGGAGCCGAGCACGGCCACGCCGAGCGCGCCGCCGGACTGCCGGGCGGCGTTCAGGACACCGCTGGCCACGCCCGCGTGCTCCGGGCCCGCGGCGCCTACCACCGCCGCCGTCATGGCCGGCATGGCCAGCGAGATCAGGCCGATCAGCAGCGAGCCGGCCACGATCAGCGCGAGCGGGGTGCTGGTTCCCGCGGTGGCGAGCAGCGCCGTGCCCGCCGCGGCCAGGGCGAGCCCGGCGATCATCGGCGGCCGCGGGCCGAAGCGCGCGGTCAGCCGGCCGCTGGCCAGCGAGCCGACCCCGACGAACACGCTGCTCGGCAGCAACAGCAGCCCGGTGGCCAGCACCGACTCGTGCCGCGCCTCCTGCAGGTAGAAGGACAGGCAGAGCAGCGTCCCGTACAGCACCAGGTTGAAGATCATCCCGACACCGGTGGCGCCGCTCAGCTCCCGGGACCGGAACAGTGTCAGCGGCAGGAGGGGGTGCGGGTGTCGGCGTTCGGCGCGGACGAAGAGCGAGCCGGCGACCAGGGCCGCGGCGAGCAGCGCAGCGGGCAGCGGGGCGAGCCAGCCCTGCTCGCCCGCGGTGATGAAGCTCGCGGTGAGCGCGGCCAGCATGGTCACCCCGAGGAACAGGCCGGGGACGTCGGCCCGGCGGTCGGGGTTCCGCGGTGACTCGGTGGCGTAGCGTCGCAGCAAGACGATGGTCAGCAGGCAGATCGGCACGTTGACCAGGAAGATCGAGCGCCAGCCCGCCACCGTCACCAGGACGCCGCCGGCCACCGGGCCGAGCGCGACGCCCAGCGATCCCATCCCGCCCCACACGCCCAATGCGCGGGCTCGCGCCCGCGGGTCAGGAAACTGGTGCACCAGCAGCGCCAGCGAGCAGGGCAGCATGGCCGACGCGCCCAGGCCCTGGACGGCGCGGGCGGCGACCAGGACGCCGAGCGCCGGGGCGGCCGCGCAGGCCGCCGAGCCGATGGCGAACGCGGCGAGCCCGAGGGTGAACACCTTCCTGGCGCCGACGCGGTCCGCGGTCGATCCCGCGGTGAGCATGATCGAGGCCAGGGCCAGCGTGTACGCGTCCACCACCCACTGCAGGCCGGCCAGGGAGCCGCCAATCTCGCGCTGGATGGCCGGCAACGCCACGTTCACGATCGTGACGTCGAGCTGGATCACGAAAAAGCCCAGGCAGACGGAGATGAGCGCGGCGGCCGGCCGGCCGCGGCCCTCCCGTGGGGAACCGGTCACCGTCGGCTCGGGCACAGTGCAGAGGGTTCGGTCCATGTCTTCTAGCGTTACCCGCGGACGTTCAAAACCGTCTCGAAGGATGGTGCGGGCCGGGGCGCTACGACGCACTGGAACCGGGATTTCACGGCGCTAGAACGCACTGGATCCAGGGTTTCATGACGTTTCAGCTGCGCGGCGGAGCGGCGGGCGGGGTATCAGTGAACACAGTCGTACCATGAGGCGCCTGGGTCGCGGGTACGGGTGCGAGCCGACTCGACAACGTCGTATCAGAGGGCTCGCGCGGCTCTCTGGACAACTGGGAGTCAGGACCGCAGGGGAGGGCGCATGACTGAGACAATCGCAGCCGGATCGGCGGCGGGCCCGGAGGAGCTGCCGGATCAGGTCGGTACCGAGAAAGCCGACGCGGTGGCCGACCTGAGGCGCACCGGGATCCACCCGGACTTCTGGTATCCGGTGGCCGTATCGGCGAGCGTGCGGAAGAAGAAGACTCATCCGGCGCTGTTCGCGGGCGAGCGGATCGCGCTGTACCGCGGTGAGAGCGGCACGGTCTACGCGCTGGAGGACCGGTGCGCCCACCGTCAGGTGCCGCTGAGCATGGGCGTCGTGGAGGGCGACCTGCTGCGCTGCTGCTATCACGCCTGGGCCTACCGGGGGAACGGCCGCATCTCGCAGATTCCGTACCTGCCCAAGGGCGTCAGCCGGCCGCCGCGGGGCGTCCGCGCCTATCCGGTCCGCGAAGCCTACGGCCTGGTGTTCGTCTTCCCCGGCGACCCGGAGAAGGCGGCCACGGCCGCCTTTCCCGAGCTGCCCGAATTCCACTCCAGCCGGCACAAGACGATGACGTTCTCGCGCACCGTCCGGTGCCACTACTCGTTCATGCACGAGAACCTGCTGGACATGAACCACCAGTTCCTGCACCGGGGCATCGTGGGCAAGATCCAGCCCAAGCTCGTCGGTTACGACAGCGACCCCCGGTCGGTGCAGGCCCGGTACCTGTTCAGCCACGCCGGCGGGAAGAAGGACCGCGGCGCCAACCTGCTCGCGGCCGAGGGCATCGGCGGCAGCAAGTCGACCGACGTCGTCACGATCACGACCGGGTACCCGTACCAGACCCTCCAGCTGGTGCCGGAAGACGCCGAGCTTCCTGCGTTCTCGCTCTGGGTGGCCTACGTACCCGAGGACGCCGAGCAGCGCACCAACCACGTGTACGGCCTGCTCATGATCGAGAAGCCGCCGATCCCGGGGGCCCTCCACCTGGCCTGGCCGTTCATCAGGCGGTTCACCGAGCGCGTGTTCGCCGAGGACCGGATGGCGGTCGAGGCCGAGCAGCGCGCCTGGGACGAGCAGGGCGAAGACTGGAACCGCGAGGTCTTCCCGCTGATCCTCGACGTCCGCGACGTGCTGCGCAGCAACGGCGTGCCGATCCGCTCCGGGTCCGCGCTCTGCGGCGCCGCCTCGTTGTGTGGCGCGCCCGCTGGAGGCTGTCGCTCAGCCACGAGCGACTAGGAGCTTCTCCATGTAGACGCGGCGGTAGCCGTCTTCGGTGTGCCGGCCTACCTCGTGGTAGCCGAGGTGGGCATAGATGGCCTGGTTCTCGGTCATGACCTCGTTGGTGTAGAGGCTGAGACGGGTGAGGCCGAGCAGGATGGCACGCCGTTCGGCGAAATCCATGAGCAGCCGGCCGAGACCTGTGCCCTGGGATCCGGGATGCACGGCCACGTTCCCGACGTGCAGGGCGTCCCCGGCCTCGGTCAGCTCGATCAGGCCGGCCACCGGCCGCCCGGTCACCCAGAGCTGGCCCGCGTCGACAGCGGCGCCGTAGTCGGCCAGCATCGGGGCGGGCGGCCGGTCCATCCGGCTGAGGTACCGGGCGTAGGCGGTGCCCACGACCTCCCGGATGGCGGGCAGGTCGGCCGCGGTGGCCGGGCGCGGATCCATCAGCCCAGGGTAGGGGCGAAGGGTTTACAGCGCGATGACGGTGGGCACCTCGAGGACCCGGCCGGTGACGTCGGGGGCGTCGGCGGAGAGCAGGGAGGCGACCAGGTCAGCGACCTCCGCGGCGGTGCCGAACCGGCGCAGCTCGATCGTTTCGGCCAGGTCGGCCCGGATCCTCTCGGGCACGGGCGCGGCCATGTAGCGGGCTCCGGCACCGGGACCGGGAGTCACGGCGTCGACGCTGATCCCGAACCGGCCGGCCTGCAGGGCCAGCGACCGGGTGAACCCGGCCACCCCCGGCCGGGCCAGCGTGTCGTGGCCGGAGGGGACGTGATCGTACTCACCGCAGACCGAGGACACCGTGACGATCCGGCCCGAGCGGCGGGCCATCATGGCGAACACCGCGGTGCGGCACAAGTGGAACACGCCGTCCAGGCTGGTGTCGATCACGGCCCGCCAGTCGGCCTCGGCGAGCCGCGCCAGCGGCTGTTCCCTGGTGATGCCGGCGCAGCTGACCACCGCCTCGACCGGGCCGAGTTCGGACTCGCTCAGCCGGAACCAGGAACTCACCTCGGCCGCGTCGGTGACGTCCACGTCGGTCCCGATCGCGTAGCCGCCGAGTGCGCAGGCGTCCTTCTCGACCTCGCGCGCTGACGGCCCGTCGCCGTGGTAGCTGAAGCCGACGTCCCAGCCGTCCGCGGCCAGCCGCCGCACCGTGGCCGCGCCGATGCCGCGTGATCCGTCGCTGACCAGCGCGACCCGGCCCTGCCGGTCGATCGCCTGGCTCACCGCCGTCTCCCTCTGCCCGATCCGACCCTGTGATGTCAGGCATCGTAACGGCATTCCCGTTAACAAGGTTAACGGAAGGTGAATTAGAGATTCCGGCGTGTCGGACGAGGCTTTCCCCAGGCTGATCCGCGGTCCGATGGCTTAGCCTGAACCGTGCAAATGCTACGGATCGGATCCCTGGGCTCGTCGCGGATATCCCAGGCCGCGCTGATCGAGCCGGCCGGCAGCGTGCCCGAGGTGACCGTGGCCGCGGTCGCGGCCCGTGACATGGCCCGGGCCGAGGCCTACGCGCTGCGGCACGGACTGGAGAGGGCCTACGGTTCCTACGAGGAGCTGCTGGCCGATCCGGACATCGACGCCGTCTACAACCCGCTGCCGAACTCGCTGCACGGGCCGTGGACGCTGCGGGCGATCGAGGCCGGCAAGCACGTGCTGTGCGAGAAGCCGTTCGCGTCGAACGCGGACGAGGCGGCGCTGGTGGCGCGGGCGGCTTCGGCCTCCGGGCTGGTCGTGATGGAGGCCATGCACTACCGCTACCATCCGCTGACCCAGCGGCTGACCGAGGTCGTGGGCGAACTCGGGCCGGTGCGGCACATCCAGGCCTGGACGAGCTTCGCCATCGTCGACCCCGGCGACATCAGGTACGACTACAGCCTGGCCGGCGGGGCGATGATGGACGGCGGCTGTTACGCGATCGACTGCCTGCGGCTGATCGGAGGGGACGTGCCTTCGGTCACCGGAGCGCTGGCGGACCCGGTCGACTCCGGGGCGGTTCCGGAGACGGCGGATCGCTCGCTGGCCGTGCGGCTGGCGTTCCCCGGCGAGGCGACGGGCTGGTTCGAGTCCACCTTCACCAGGGACGGAGAGTTCCGGGCCGACCTGCACGTGATCTGCGAGGACGGGCTCGTGCACCTGGACAACTTCATCTTCCCTGGCCGCGGGCGGCTGACCGCCACCCGCGATGGCGCGATGGTCGCCGACGAGGAGGGCAGCGGCGAATCGACCTACGTGTACCAGCTGCGCGCCTTCGCCGCCGCGATCGCCTCGGGTGAGCCGGTCCCGACGTCGGCGGCCAGTGCCCTGGTGACCATGCGGCTGATCGACGACGCGTACCGCGCGGCCGGGCTGGCACCGCGGCCGGCGGGCGCGCGGGCATGACCCCCGCCGGAGCGGACGCGGCGCGGTTCGCGGCCGACCTGATCAGGATCGACACGACCAACCGGGGCGGCGGGGACGCGCGGGAGCGGCCGGCCGCGGAGTACGTGGCGGCACGGCTGGCCGAGGCGGGGCTCGAGCCGGTGCTGCTGGAGTCGGCGCCGGGACGGGCGAACGTGGTGGCGCGGATCGAGGGGGCCGGGTCGGACGGGGCTGGGGCCGGGGTCGGGGCCGGGGCCCTCCTGCTGCACGGGCACCTGGACGTGGTCCCGGCCGACCCGGCGGACTGGTCGGTGCACCCGTTCTCCGGCGAGATACGCGACGGTGTCCTATGGGGGCGCGGCGCGGTCGACATGAAGAACGCGGACGCGGTGCTGATCGCGCTGGCCGCCGAGTGGGCGCGCAGCGGCCGCCGACCGCAGCGGGACATCGTGCTCGCGTTCACCGCGGACGAGGAGGACACCGCGGCGTTCGGCGCGCAGTGGCTGGTCGAACGGTACCCGGAGCTATTCGAGGGCTGCACCGAGGCCATCGGGGAGTCCGGGGCCTTCACCTTCCACGCCGGGGCGGGACAGCGGCTCTACCCGATCGCCTCGGCCGAGCGGGGCACCGCCTGGCTGAAGCTGACCGCGCGGGGCCGGGCCGGGCACGGCTCCAAGCCGAACAACGCGAACGCGGTGACCCGGCTGGCCGAGGCGGTGACCAGGATCGGCGCGTACCGGTGGCCGGTCCGGCTGATCCCGACGGTGCGCGCCGCCATCGAGGCCATCGCCGCCGCGGGCGGTATCCGGCTGCCGGACGGCGCACTGGACGGGGCCCGGGGAGCGGAGGAACTGCTCGGGTTGCTCGGGCCCGCGGGAGCGCTGGTGGCCGGGACCGTGCGCAACAGCGCCAACCCGACCATGCTGGCGGCGGGCTACAAGATCAACGTGATACCGGGCGAGGCGGTCGGCTTTGTGGACGGCCGGGTCCTGCCCGGCTTCTCCGACGAGTTCCGCGCGACCCTGGACGAGCTGACCGGGCAGGACGTGACCTGGGAGTACGCGCACGAGGAGAGACCGCTGGAAGCACCGCTCGAGGCTCCGGTGATGGAGCGGATGGCGCGGGCGCTGCTGGCCGAGGACCCGGGCTCGGTCGTCGTACCGTACTGCATGAGCGGCGGCACCGACGCCAAGCAGTTCTCCCGGCTGGGCATGACCTGCTACGGCTTCACCCCGCTGGTGCTGCCGGAGGGCTACGACTACTACGCCATGTTCCACGGCACCGACGAGCGCATCCCGCTGTCCGCACTCGAGGCGAGCGTCCGCATTATGGACCGGTTCCTTACCGCTCCGCAGGTCGATCCAGAAATTTTTTGAACTTTTTCCGGCAACCGTTTTCGCAGGTCAGAAGCCCTTGCGTCGGGTGTGACGGGCGGGGAGGAGCGGGACCGGCTGGCATCGTGTGGCGTGTTCCGGGGCATGGCTCCTGCTGTCTGGTGACGGGCAGGCAGGAGGTAGTCGATGACCGTAGTTGACATACCGGCCGGCGCGCGCACGGGGGAGACATGGCTCGGCGGGCGGTTCAGGCTCGGCGAAAGGATAAGCCTGGACGATCAGGTCAGCGGTTTCTCGGGTTCGTGCGGCTCCTCGTGGGAGGCGCGCGGCCTTTCTTTGTGGAAGGCCACCGACCAGCTGCTCAACCGTCCGGTGACGATCTACCTGCTGCCCCGGGGACCCGTCCCGAGCGCCGTGACCGACGCGGTACGGTCGGCCGCCAAGGTATCCGACCCGCGGCTGGCCACCATCTACGACACCGACTTCGACGAGGATTGCCCGTACATCGTGGCGGAGTGGACGCGCGGCACGCACCTGGAGGACCTGCTGCTGTCCGGCCTGCCGCATCCGGCTCTGGCCGCCGCCATGATCGCGGACGCCGCCGACGCGATCGCCGTCGCGCACCGGGCCGGCCGGCCGCACCTGCGGCTGACCCCGCGCTCGTTGCGCTGGGACAACGGCAGCGGCCTCAAGATCACCGGCCTCGGGCTGGATGACGCGCTCTGCGGCAGCACCGCCGGGAACCCGGTGGCGGCCGACACCACGGCGCTGGCCCGGATGCTGTACGCGCTGCTCACCGGGTACTGGCCCGGCGACGAGCCCACCGCGCTGCCGGCCGCGCCCCGGCACAAGGGGAACGTCTGCACGCCGCGCCAGATCCGCGCCGGCGTGCCCGCCATGCTGGACGCCATCGCCTTCCGCGGCCTGCAGGGGCTGGCCGCCGACGCCCCGCTGCGGCCGCAGACCCCGGCGGGGATGGCCTTGGCGCTCAGCATGCTGCAACGGCCGTCCTACCAGCTGGAACGGCTGGAGAGCGGACCCGCCGCCCGGCCCGGCGACCAGCAGCGGGCGCGGCACGCCAGGGCCAGGACCGGCTCCCGGCTCCGCACCACGCTGCTGCGCCCTGCGGTTTAGCACCGCGGGCAGCGGTCCTACGCGTCCGGGGGGACGCCGCGGAGGCCGGCGGCGCGGGCCAGGGCGTCGGCCAGGTCGCCGGTCAGGCAGTTCCCGGCGGCCAGCACCTCGGTGACCCGGGCCGCGACGTGCCCGGCCAGCTCGCGCGCGGCGTCCGGCTCCTGGCCGGCCAGGTCTTCCACCTCGTCGAGGAGGTCTTCCAGCTCGCCGGTGTCGGGATACCAGCCGTCGTCCGGGTCGCAGTCGGCGGCTTCGGCGGCCAGCCCGGCGAGGACGTCATCGAGTCCGGCGCGCAGCTCGGCGGCCGGGTCGGGCCCGGCGCGGACCCAGGTGAGCACCGCGGCGACCGCGTGCGGGCACGGCGCCCCTTCACGGTACGGGGCCGGGCAGGCGCAGCGCGCATCCAGGCCGGAGGGACTGACCCGCACGCTGACCTCGATGCCGTCCACGATCGCCTCGATCTGCGGCCCGACCGCGGAAAACCCCGCCACCTTATCCGCCAGCGTCACGGCCTGCGCGAAGACGGCCTCGTCCACGGCCCTATGCAGGGACTCCTCGGTCACCTCGATCTGCGCCATCCGCCGTCATCCCGGGGTGAGCAGGTGGCGGATCCGGTCCTGCCCCAGCGCCAGCAGCAGCGTGGGCAGCCGCGGGCCGGTGTCCTTCCCGATCAGCAGCTGGTAGAGCAGGATGAACCAGGCCCGCTGGGCCGCCTTCAGCTCCGGCGTCGGCGGGGCATCCAGCGGCAGGCCGCGCAGCAGCTTCGGAATGCCGTACAGCAGGGTGGTCAGGCCGTTGAGGGACCAGTAATCGCCCATCCGTTCGGTCAAAAGCTTGAGCGCGCGCCGTTCCTCCTCGCTCAGCCCGGCCAGCCGGTCCTGGTCCGGCTGGTCGCGGACCTGGGTCCGGTCGGCGGGATCCATGTACTCGGCCACCCAGGCCTGCGCGCAGTCCAGCCGGGGGCGGACCTCGTCCAGCGAGGCGACCGGGTCCTCCGTGGTCAGGTCCTGCAGGATGCGCAGGATCTGGGCCTGGTCGCCGGCCGTGATGTCCGCCACCGAGGCCAGCGTCCGGAACGGCAGCGGCCGCGGCGTGACCGGCAGCGGGCCCTCGGCGGTCCCGGCCGCGCGGCCGTACACGGCCCGGGCCGGCGCGTCGGCGGTGCCGTCGGCGACCTTGCGGCTCAGCGCGTCCCACTCGTCGTAGACCCGGCCCACCTCCTGGTCGAAGGCCAGGGTGATGGACTGCTCGGGACGGCGCCGCGCGTACAGCCAGCGGATCAGCGGGGGCTCGAAGATCTCCAGCGCGTCCGCCGGGGTGGGCGCGCCGCCGACCGAGCCGCTCATCTTCGACGACCCCCCGCTGGTACCGACGAAGGAGTACCCGAAGTGCAGCGGCATCTCGCCGCCGAAGATCTCCGTCACCAGCTCGCCGCCGACGGTGAAGCTGGAGCCGGGCGAGGCGTGGTCGACTCCGGCGGGCTCGAACGTGACCCGCTCGTAGGCCCAGCGCATCGGCCAGTCGACCTTCCAGGCCAGCTTTCCGGCCACCTCGGCGATCGGCACCGGGCCCACCTGGACTCCGCAGGCGCAGGTGTAGGTGATCTCGGTGGTCTCGTCGTCGAAGCCGGTGACCGTGGTGTCGTCGCGCCCGCAGGCGGAGCAGTACGGCCTGAACGGGTAGTAGGCCCTGGTGCCCGCGTTCTGCGGGTCGTCGTCGTCGGGATCGGCCGCCTGTGCTGACCTTCTGGTCTGGTACCTGGCCAGCACCGCGCCGATGTCGGCCCGGCGCCGCATGGCCAGGATGATCTGCGCGGTGTAGGCGCCGGAGGTGTACATCTGGGTCTGGCTGATCTCGGTGACCAGGACCCCGAGCCGGGCCAGCGACTCGCGCAGCGGCTCCTTGAAATGCTCGGCCCAGTTCTCGTGCCGGCCGCAGGGGTCGGGCACGGCGGTCAGCGGGCGGCCGATGTGCTCGGCGAAGGACGGGTCGAACCCGGCCGGGACCCGGCGCAGCCGGTCGTAGTCGTCCCAGGACAGGATGTGCCGGCCCGGCACGCCCTGCTTGCGCACCTCGTCCGCGACGAAGTGCGGGGTCATCAGCTCGCGCAGGTTCCCCAGGTGGACGGGCCCGGACGGGCTGATCCCCGACGCGCACGTCGGCGGCTCGCCGGGATGCCTGCGCATCGCTTCGGCGCGCACCTCGCCGGCTGTGCGCACCACCCAGTCGTCGGCGGGAGCCACGGGACAGGACACCTCCATCGTCGTTTCCGCAGCCATCAGCGTACCGGTCCGGGCGGGTCAGCCGAGCGCCATGAAACCCCGGATCCAGTGCGTCAGAACGCCATGGATCCGGGGTTTCATGCTGTTGCCGGGCGGCTCCGGCTGAAACGAGAGGTGCCGGTGGGGTTAGAGTTTCCCGCGGTTCCTCGAGGTCAGGATGATCTGGGTCACCAGGTAGGTGCTCAGGCCGAGCTTGTCCGCGATCTCTTCCGGCCGCCGTCCCTGCTCGTTGTAGAGCAACGCGAGTTTCTCCTGGGACTTGGACCACGGCCGGCGCGGGGCCGGCCGGGACTGCGTCGGGCGGGCCTGCGTCGGGCGGGACTGCGTCGGGTGCGACTGCGTCGGCTGGGACGGCGCCTGGCGCGGCTCGGGACGGCGCGGCTGGGCGGGTACGGCGGAGCCGGGCGATGAGGCCACGGAGGTGCCGAACGAAGCCCGGCGCTGGTCGTGGTATTTGCCGCGGGCGAGTTCGTCCCGGGTTTCGTCATCGAGGAGCATGTACTGCTCAGCCGACTTGTTCACCCCGACGGCCACCAGGGTCAGGCCCTTGAGGTTCTTCTCCTGGCACTCGGGTGCCATGCAGTAGTCGTATTTCTCCGCCCGCTCGGGATGCAGCTCGCTCCCGCATGTAACGCACTGGGCCACTATTCTCTTTCGTTCGAACGCCTGCGTAATGCCACTTATTGAAACACCGTGGCGGGCCTCGCTGTTCCGGGGATCAGCCGGGCGAACGGGACGTGAGCAGGTCGAGGTCGCGTTCGGCGTAGAGGCGGTGCTCCCACTCTTCGGTGAGGATCGCCTGCAGGCAGCGGCGCACCGGGTAGCTGCCCGGCTCCGGGTAGCCCGGCTCGGTGACCGGTTCGGTCATCCCGGCCAGCGTGGCGTCGGTGAGCCCGGCGATCACCCCGCGCACGGTGGCCATCCGGTCCGCGCGCAAGGCGAGCACCTGGTCCAGCGACGGCCGGGCGGCCCGGTCCCGCGGGATGTCCACATCGTCGGGCATCTCGTCGTGCGGCAGGCCGAGCGGATCCCACGGTGACGGCTGGCCCAGGATCGCGCGGCTGACCCAGGCGTCGGTGGCCATGACGAGGTGGCGCAGCGTCTCGATGAAGGACCACTCGTCGTCGACCCGCTCGTGCAGCAGGTCCGGGTCCATGCCGCGGGCCCGGTCCACGGTCTGCTGCCACAGCCGCTCGAGGATGTCCCAGGCCTGGCGGTACCCGTCCGCATCGGCCGGGCGCATCTTGGCGCGATCCGGGTAGCGGCGGTTGAGCTCGGCCTCTACCAGCGGGACGACGTCGACGCCGTTGACCCTGACGTCCTCGATCATGCCGTCGATGTCCACGTTCACCAGGACGGCGCCGCGGATCGTGGCGCCGGTCAGGTACACGTTGTGAAACCGGGCGCCGGTGAGGTCGACCTGCTCGAACCGGGAGCCGGCCAGGTCCTGCCGGGTGAAGTCAGCCATCCGGCCAGTCTGCCAGGATGCCAGGACATTTAGACTGGCCGGCCATGGGCTTGCTGCAGGGGAAGCGCGCGCTGATCACCGGCGGCACCACCGGCCTGGGCCTGGCCGTGGCGGGGAGGTTCCTGGCCGAGGGCGCCCGGGTGGTCATCACCGGCCGGGACCCCGGGCTCGGCGGGCAGGCCGAGCAGGCGCTCGGGCCGGGCGCCCGGTTCACGGCCGCGGACGCCGCGGACCCGGAGGCGGTCGCGGCGTCGGTGCGCGCCGCGGTGGACCATCTCGGCGGGCTGGACGTGCTGGTGAACAACGCCGGCGTGGGCGTCACCGCCCGGCTGGTCGATACCCCGCTGGCCGACTACGACCGGGTGATGAACGTCAACGTGCGTGGCTACCTGCTGTACGCGCAGCACGCCTACCCGCACTTGGCCCGGCAGCGCGGCTGCATGATCCACATCGCCTCGGACGCCGGGATCTGGGGCGAGCAGGCGACCGGGCTGTACTCGGTGACCAAGGCGGCCGTGGTCATGCTGGGCAAGATGCTCGCGCTGGACGGCGGCCCGGACGGCGTGCGCTCCAACGTGCTGTGTCCCGGTGACATCTGGCCCGGCATGCGGCACATGGCCCCGCCCGGCGAGCACGACCGGGCCGAGAGCGGCGACGACTGGCCGGTGCCGCCCATCGGCCGGGTCGGCCAGGCCGGCGACGTCGCCGCCGCGGCGGTGTTCTACGCCAGCGACCAGGCCGAATTCATCACCGGGACCACGCTGCTCGTCGACGGCGGGATGACGGCCGGCTACCTGCAGCGGGAACGCGGTGTCTGAAGGTCAGGGCTGGTAGCCGGATTCGGTCCAGCGGCGGAACACGTCGATCTTGTCCTGCGGCCAGGCGCCGTCGCAGGGCATCGTGCCGTTGACCAGGCGGTCCAGGATGCCGGCCGCGTGCGCCTGCACGTCGGCGTGGGACCACAGGTCGAAGGCGAACGTCATCGACTTGCGGTCGTGCTCGCGGAACAGCGGCTTGACGTGCGCCGCGAAGCTGACCGTCTCGTCCGGGCCGGGCAGCGTGACCGGCGCTTCTTCCTCGGTGCTGGGCTGGACGGGCGCGGGCGGGCCCGCGGGACCCCAGTCCCAGGCGGGCGCCGGTGCGTCGGTGGCCCGCGAACTCCACTCCAGGTAGGAGACGAGGGCCGAACGGAACGGCGGGTCGGCCGGCAAGCCGGCCTCGCCGGCGGCCTGGACAGCCAGGGCCACCCAGCGGGCGCGCTGCTCCTCGGACATGTCCGGCCGGACCGGTGCCTGCGGCGCGG